>Ga0193752_1000918_pt1 | contig 26238 bp, 24 predicted proteins | sample H1c1metaG_FD_144924 | JGI IMG/M metagenome (GOLD analysis project Ga0193752, IMG submission 144924) | Soil microbial communities from a riparian zone of the East river system, Colorado, United States - H1c1 | ecosystem: Environmental > Terrestrial > Soil > Riparian zone | place: USA: East River...
CAAATGACGTTGCGGTCGTAATAGACGGTATAAATACGCTCTCGCTTGAAAAGCTGGTGGAGCTGAAATTATCGTCCGGCATCTCGGCGCCCGATAGGTTGAAGGATTTGGCCGACGTGCAGGAATTGATAAAGTTAAAGGGATTGGACGAGGATTTCGCGGCGAAGCTCGATGAGTATGTGCGGCCGAAATATCTCGAATTGGGCCGTGCCGTTTGGGAAAAGCGCGACGAGGATAGGAATTAAATCTTGAAGAAAACGGATTTATTTTGGAAAATCGGGTACCTCGCCATTGCAGGCGGGGTTTTTATGATCGACCAGACCAGCAAGGCCTGGGCGGCGCGCAAGTTGCGTTTTGAGGGCGATATGCCCGTGATCAGCGGTTTTCTCAATTTTTCATACGCACACAATACTGGCGTTGCATTTAGCATGCTGGACGACGGGGGCGATACCGGCCGGTGGGGACTTTCGGCGGTTGCGGCATTCGCCGCCGTGCTGGTCCTTTATTTCTTTTGGCGTACGCCCCGGAGCGACGACCGTGTCCTTGGCGGCCTTGCGCTGTTGCTGGCGGGGATAGTCGGGAACGTAACGGACCGTATGCGGCTGGGGTTTGTCATCGATTTTATCGATGTCCAATTCGGCAGCTGGCATTACCCGACCTTTAACGTCGCTGATATGGCGATCTGTATCGGTGCGGGGCTTTTGATCATCGATATGATCCTGACAAGAAAGAAAAAGACGCCCGTGGAGGAGAAGGCAGAAGCTTGACGAAAAAAGGCCAATTTTGGAAGCTCGCATACCTTGCCATAACCGGCGGTGTTTTCCTGATCGACTTTGCGTCGAAGGCGTGGGCTTCGGGCCGCCTTCGCAACGGTGGCGATATGCCTGTGATCGGAGGTTTCCTGAATTTTGCTTACACGTATAACACTGGTGTAGCTTTCAGCATGCTGGATGGCCACGGCGATCTCGGCCGTTGGGCGCTTTCGGCCGTGGCGGTTTTCGGCGCGCTTCTTGTGCTTTATTTCTTTTGGCGAACGCCCTTGAGCGATCGGCGGGTTTTGAGCGGGCTGGCGTTTCTGCTGGCGGGCATACTCGGAAATGTAGCAGGCCGACTGCAATACGGCTTTGTAGTAGATTTTATCGATGTGCAATTCGGCAACTGGCACTACCCGACGTTTAATGTGGCTGACATCTCGATCTGGATCGGCGCGGGATTGTTGATCCTCGACATGATTTTGACAAGAAAGAAAAAAGCTCCGGCGGGACAGGAAGTTGCCACAGCCGGATGAGTACGCCTGAGTCGGTCAATCAAAAAGATGGTGTCGGGCGTGATGTCTACTATCTGAGGGCGCGCACTCTCGGCTCTATCACTGGTCCGGAGTTTCCCGGTAGGTATTTTACTCTTTTTATCGCCGCCGATTTCAGCGTGTTTAACGTAGACGAGCTTAATAATTTCGCCAAGAAAATGCTGGATGCGGGAGTTGTGTATGTCTGCACTTGGGGAAACGACTGTGAGCGGATGCACGACATCTTTGACGAGATCATAGTCGAGCGTGAGAAAGATAAGGGTTACGGTTCATGTATCATGACTACCTGGCACTCAAAAGACACTGTTGATGAAGCCCTTTGGTTTGCGTTGAACTCCGCTTTTCCCGATGATGAATATACAGATGCCTGCCGGTCAATTTTGGTCCTGGCTGTGGGTGATGAGGCAGGTGAAATGGTTAGGACGCGGCTGCTGGATGTCCAAAAATTCAACCGCGATATTTTGAATGATTCGAGCAACGGTTAACCGGAAAAACACAACTTAACAAAGAATGTATCCAGAGATTTTCCGAATCGGCAGTTTTCCCGTAACCACCTATGGCGTTTTTCTCGCCATCGGGATGCTGCTTGCGCTCTGGGTGGCGTCAAAGCTCGCGGCGCGCGACGGGCTTGACCGCGACCAGATTTACAGCCTCGGCTTGTGGTGCCTGATAGGCGGGCTCGTGGGCTCAAAGGTATTGATGATCTTCGTCGAGGACCACGTCAATATCTTTTCGCTCGATTTTCTGCGATCCGGCGGTGTCTATTTCGGGGGATTCCTCGGCGGACTTCTTGCTCTTGTCCTGGTTATTCGATTTTACAAGATCCCGTTTTGGAAAGCGGCCGATGCGATAGCACCAGCCGTTGCGCTCGGGCAGGCGTTCGGCCGGCAGGGGTGCTTTGCGGCCGGGTGTTGCTGGGGCAAGCCCACCGACCTGCCTTGGGGAGTGCATTTTTCCGAGCTCGGGCATGAATACACAGGCGTACCTATTTACGGCCCGGGCAACGAGGCCCTGCATTTGCACCCGACGCAGCTATATGAATCGTTCGCGATGCTGCTCGTTTTCGGCTTGCTTGTTTACCTGCACCGGCGCAAGAAGTTTGACGGCCAGGTGCTGATCGCATACGGCATTATCTATTCACTCGTCCGGTTTTCTATCGAATTTGTCAGGGACGATCCGCGTGGCGATCTTTTGGGATTAACGTCGTTGACCGGCCTCTCGACTTCGCAGCTAATAAGCCTGCTGGTGGCGGCCGGGGCGATAATATTTATGATCATGCGGCTACGGTCGGTAAAGAATGTCGAACCGGCGCCCGGGGCGGGTCTGACGTAAATAGATGTAATCCGGCTGTTGATTCAGGCGCTCGCTCGCGCTAATCTACCCATTCTCCTTACCAGATTTTTACCGAGGTACTGAAAAAAATGAACAGAGTTTACGCTATTGCCTTGCTCCTATTGTGTTTTGCGCTGACTGCAGCTGCACAGAACGACCGGAAAGCGACCCAAGCCCGCCTCAAACAATACTTTGAAGGCAAGCGGGTCATACTGAAGATCGATATGCCGGCGGCGCGTGCAGGAGTGGACCTGCACCCCGAGAAAGCGGTCGTATTCGATATCTCGAAGCACGCGAAACGGCTTGCCGAATTCGATACATCGCTCCGGCAGGGTGACGCGCCGATGGTGACGGAGGTCGAGGTAAGCGGCGATGAGATCGAGTTTCAGCTCGACGGCGGCGGCTATGGCTCGCCGGCGGATACTTCCGGCGAACCGCACGTGCCGAGCTACCCGACAAAGTCCGCAAAGAGCACGTACGAAAAAGACCTCGAAAACGAGCTGAAGACCGCGACCGATTCGAACCGTATAAAGACGATCCGGCGAGAGCTCGATCGCGAACGCGACCGCCGCGACCGCGAATACAACCGCGACACCAATGAATATAACCGCGCCGTCCGCTATCGCGATGAGTACCGGCGGGAAAAGCGGCTTACGCGCGGTTCGAGGTTTAACATCAAGTTCGACAAGCGCAACACCGCCGACGTAACGCCCGAAGTACTGATGAGTTTGCTGGGGGAATATGTCGATTTTTCGAATCTAGGAAGCAGCGGCGGCCAGGGTATCCCGGTGAATAACGATACCACAGGAAGTTCGTCGGGCGGTGCGTCGCCATACACGGGCGATTGGCGCAGCGGGCGCGGCGAAACGCTTCGGATCAGGAGCGGGCTGATCCAATTCGGGCAGGGCACGCAGATGGAGTTTCGTGAAGTATTCCGCATGGCCGGGGCCGGAATTTACGCGATCGAGATTCTGAACCCGAGCGGCAATATGAGGCGATTCGTTTCCATCAACGCAAGCGGGTCCGATTTGAAGCTCAGCTATTACGACACGCTCGACGACATGCAAAACGGCGTCAATCGTAAGGGCGAAGAGACATGGAATAAATGATCTCTAATAAAGACCAACCGAACGGGCGCTCGTGAAAACGGCGCCTTTTTGTTGTAACGGTGCGAAAAGTCTATCATCAAGGTGCAAATGAATATTAAAACGGGCGAAATTCCCACAAGTTATACGGCGGAAGCCGACGATACCGGAAAACGGCTGGATGCCTTTCTTGCTGAGAGAATAGAGGGCTGGTCGCGCTCGCGCCTGCAGCGCCTGATCACGGACTGCGATGTCCTGGTAAATGAGAAAGCGGTAAAAGCCTCATACAAGCTGCAGGAGGGCGACGAGATCGATGTCGAGCTTACGGAGATCGTTGTGGCCAAATTCGAGGCCGAAAATATCCCGCTCGATATCGTTTACGAAGACGAGTTTCTGGCCGTAGTCAATAAGCCCTCGGGAATGGTCGTGCACCCGGGTGCTGGCGTCCAGCACGGGACGCTGGCCAACGCTATCGCCTTTCATTTCGGGATCGAGAACGTCGAGATCGAGTTTGAAGCCGACGTCGAGGACCACGAAAAGATCCAAAAACTAAAATCGCGCGTTGGGATCGTTCACCGTCTGGATAAGGACACCTCGGGGTTGATCGTCGTCGCCAAAAATGAGGAGATACACGAGGCTCTTTCCGCGCAGTTCAGGGACAGGGAGGTTTTCAAGAGCTACCTGGCGCTCGTTCACGGCAGCCCGCGCGAAAACACGGGCAAGATCGAGGCACATATCGCCCGCAACAAGCATAACCGGCTGCGAATGAAGGTCGGTTCGGCAGGACGGTATGCTCTTTCGCTGTGGAAGGTCCGCCAGAGATTCGAGAAGTTCACGCTGCTCGAAGTGGAGATAAAAACCGGCCGCACGCACCAGATCCGCGTCCATATGGGCTTTATCAATCACCCGGTGGTAGGGGATGAGATATATAACGAGGGCCGCGACAATACGGTTGCTAATCTCGACGTCAGGCGCGCGACAGAGAAACTCGGGAGATTTTTCCTGCACGCGGAGAAGTTAAGTTTCACGCACCCGGAAAGCGGGGAGAAACTGGAGTTTATCCAGCCCCTTCCGCCTGAATTGCTTGATTTTTTGGACGTACTCCAGTAGTCCGCGATTTTGATCGAATAACTTATGAGATATATCTTATCAGCTTTAATTTGTTGTCTTTTCGTTATCACTACCTCCAATTCCCAAGCCCCCGACATCAATATCGTTCCTCGTCCTAATTCGGTAACGCCCGTCGAAGGCGCATTTACGCTCACGGCAAAAACGCAGATCGTTGCGACGGACGATGCCGGAAAACGGTCCGCCGCCATGCTCAACGAGTTGCTGCTGCGGAATTACGGGCTGACGCTGAAAGTATCTAAAAAGGCGCAAAGGCGGGATGCGATAGTCTTTATCAATGCCGCGCCGACCACAGGCGCTACACCCAACCCCGAAAGATACCAGCTCACAGTCGAACCCAATTTCATTCGCATCTCGGGCAATGAGCGCGGAATGGTTTACGGGGTGCAGTCTCTGATGCAGATCATACCGGTCGACACAAAAACCGAGGCGAAAATACCAGCGGTTGAGATCAAGGACGAGCCACGATTTACGTACCGCGGGATGCATCTCGACGTCAGCCGTCATTTTATGCCCATTTCGTTTGTGAAAAAGTATATCGACCTGATGGCGCAGTATAAATTCAACACTTTTCACTGGCACCTGACGGATGACCAGGGCTGGCGCATCGAGATCAAGAAATATCCGAAGCTGACCGAGATCGGCTCGCGCCGTAAAGAGACGATGAAGGAGCGCAACTTTACGCCGTACATCGGCGACGGGATTCCAGTCGAAGGTTTTTACACGCAGGAGCAGATCAGGGACGTGGTCGCATATGCAAAGGCTCGGCAGATAACCACCATCCCCGAGATCGAACTGCCGGGCCACGCATCGGCCGCGCTCGCGGCTTACCCGGAGCTGGGCTGCAAGGAAAACTTCGAGTACAAGGTGCAGACGACCTGGGGCATCTTCAGGGAGGTTTTTTGCCCGACCGACAAAACCTTCCAGTTTCTGGAGGACGTGATAACCGAAACGATCGCGCTGTTCCCGGATTCGCCGTACGTGCACATCGGCGGCGATGAGGTTTTGAAAGACCACTGGAAAGATTCCGCTTTCGTCACGGAATTAAAGAAGAAGGAAAACCTGAAGGACGACCACGAGGTGCAGAGCTATTTCATCCGCCGGATGGAGAAATTTATTAATTCGAAGGGCAAGAAGATCATCGGATGGGACGAGATTCTCGAAGGCGGACTCGCGCCAAACGCAACGGTGATGAGCTGGCGCGGGATGAAGGGCGGGATCGACGCGGCCAAGGCCAAACACGATGTGATAATGACGCCCACGGACTACGTTTATTTCGATTACGGGCAGGGCGACCCGGCGTATGAGCCGCTGAATATCGGCTCGTACGTGCCGCTGGAGAAAGTTTACGGCTTCGAACCCGTGCCGCCTGAGCTCACGCCGGACGAGGCTAAATACATCCTTGGCGGCCAGGCTAACATCTGGACCGAGTATCTGAAAACGCCCGAACGGGTGGAGTATATGGCGTTCCCGCGCCTGCTGGCTTTGAGCGAGGTGGTGTGGTCGAGAGCCGCCGATAAGAACTTCGGCGATTTCAAACGGCGGTTGATGTCGCAGCTTCCGAGACTCGATAAACAGAATGTAAGCTACAGGATCCCGGAGCCCGAGGGCCTGCGCAATGCAGTGGCCGGCAGCGACGGCAAGGCTTCGATCGAGCTTAAAAACGACGTGCCCGGAAGCAAGTTGTATTACACGACGGACGGCTCATCGCCAAGCGAAAGTTCCTCGCTGTACACAAAACCGATCGAGATCACGTTAGCTGAGGACCAGCGAGTGGATGTGAAGACCATCGTGGTGACGGCCGGCGGCCGAAAAAGCTCCATATATGCGGCGACGATGGTACGCCAGCCGTGGAATGAAGCGACCGAGATTTCGGCAGGTAAAACACAGGGGCTGACCTACGAAATCACGGCATATAACGATGCAGCCGAGAAGGCATTTAGTGAAAAAGGCAATACCCGCGGGATAGGGTTTCTGCAGTTTGCGTCGAAGATCGACCTGAAAAAACGGTTCGACATGCAGTTCGATGGGTATATCTACGCGCCTGCTGAAGGCGTTTACGAATTTCAGGTCGATTCGACGTGGGATACGACCATCGTAATGGGCGGCAGCAAGACAGGCGGAAACCAGAAAATGATCATCAATGAAAACGGAACGGCGGACCGCAAGGTACGCTCGGCTATCGTTCCGCTCAAGGCAGGGCTGCACCTGATCAGCATCCGCTACGGCAAGCGCGGCGAGGGCGATCCATCGTTCAGATTCCGCTGGGGTTTGAAGGGACAGGGTCTGCGCGGGTTGGAAACGCGCGACGTTTTTTATTAAGAGTTTTAACGCAGAGAACGCGGAGAGCGCTGAGCATTAATATGATGTGATCGCAGGATGATCTTCCGTGTCTTACTCTCTCGCGTTCTCTGCGACCTCCGCGTTTAAAGCCGGCTTCCATGGAGGGCGCGCCTTTAGTCGAAAAATATGCCTGGAAAAATTGCTCTCATACTGGTCATCGCTTGCTGCTTACCGCTAACTATTCTCGCGCAGCAGAAAGATTACACCCGCTACGTCAATCCTTTTATAGGTACCGGCGGGCACGGGCACACGTTTCCCGGCGCGACGATGCCCTTCGGGATGGTGCAGCTATCGCCGGATACGCGGCTCGACAACTGGGACGGCAGCTCGGGCTTTCACTACTCGGATGACATTATCTACGGCTTTTCGCACACGCACCTGAGCGGCACAGGCATCCCGGATTATTGCGACATCCTGTTTATGCCTACGGTCGGAGATGCGGTGTTTGAGGCCAAAGCGGGCGATAAAAATGTAAACGGATACGCCTCGAAATTCTCGCATGCCAATGAAAGAGCCGAACCGGGCTTTTATTCGGTTAAGCTCGACGACGACAATATTCTTGCCGAGATGACAACTACACCGCGGGTCGGGCTGCACCGGTATACCTTTAACGAGGGGGGTGATGCATCGATTATTCTTGACCTCAAATGGAGGGACAAGGTGTTGGATTCAGGCATTACGATCTTTAGTAATCAAAGGATCGAGGGATTTCGCCGATCGTCATCGTGGGCAAAAAACCAGGTCGTTTATTTTGTCGCCGAATTTTCAAGGCCCTTCGAATTACCGGTCTTCCAAAGAAAGGATAATGACGGTGACAAAAACAACTATCCGGAACACGGCGCACCTCCTCCCCGAACGGGCTTTAAATTTAAGACGAAACCAGGCGAACAGATAATGCTCAAGGTAGCTCTATCCCCGGTTTCTATCGAAGGCGCCCGCAAAAACCTTGCCGCCGAACTGCCCGGCTGGGATTTCGACAAGGTCCGTGCCGATGCCAAAGCCGCCTGGAACAAGGAGCTTTCAAAAATAGAGGTCTCGGGCGGCACCGAGGCGCAGACCACCAATTTTTACACCGCGCTTTATCACACTGCTATCCAACCGAACATCTTCCAGGACGTCGATGGCCAATATCGCGGGCACGACGGCAAGGTTCACACCGCGCCTAAGGACACGCATTACACCGTCTTTTCCCTTTGGGACACATTCCGCGCCGCGCACCCGCTCTATACGATCACAAACCAGAAACGCACCGTCGATTTTATCAACACTTTCATCCGCCAATACGAGCAGGGCGGCCGTCTTCCGGTTTGGGAACTCGCGGGGGAGGAGACGGAGACGATGATCGGCTATCATGCCGTGTCGGTGATCGCGGACGCGATGGCAAAGGGCATCGAGGGGTTTGACTACGAGAAGGCTTACCAAGCCTCGAAACATTCAGCCGAGCTGGACCATTTTGGCCTCGCCGCCTACAAAAAACGCGGCTATATCTCGATGGAGGACGAGCAGGAATCGGTCTCGAAAACGCTGGAGTATGCTTATAACGATTGGTGCATTGCGCAGATGGCCAAGACCTTGATGGACCGGCGAAAGGAAGAAAACCCGGCGAAGACGATCGATAGGCGCAAGGACCACCGAATCGATGCAAAGGAGGTTGACTATCGGGAGTATCTCGGCCGAAGCCGCTATTTTGAGAATATTTTCGATCCTTCGACAGGTTTTATGCGCCCGCGGCAGAACGGAGGTTTCGTCAAACCCTTTCAGCCGAACGAGGTGACTTTTCACTTTACAGAGGGCAATTCGTGGCAATACTCCTTCTTCGTTCCGCACAATGTGCCGCGCCTGATGGAGTTGCTTGGCGGCCCCAAGAAATTTTCCGCCAAGCTGGACGAGCTTTTCACTACCGAGGTTAAGCTTGCGGGCCGTGAACAGCCCGATATCACCGGGATGATGGGCCAGTATGCCCACGGCAACGAGCCGTCTCACCACATGGCGTATCTATACAATTACGCGGGCCAGCCGTGGAAAACGCAAAAAATGGTGCGATGGATAATGGATGATTTCTATAAACCGACGCCGGACGGTCTGATCGGAAACGAGGATTGCGGGCAAATGTCGGCCTGGTATGTGCTGAGCGCCAGTGGTTTTTACCCCGTCGCGCCCGGATCGCCCGATTATGAGATCGGCTCGCCTTTGTTCGAAGAAGTGAAGTATAACCTCGAAGACGGTAAGACATTTACTATCAAGGCCCCCGGCGCCTCGGCCCAAAAACCGTATGTGGCCTCGCTAAGGCTCAACGGCCTTCCTCTCCTCGCTACGCTCTCGCATCTCGATGTCACTCATGGCGGCGTTCTCGAGTTCGAGATGACAGACAAGGAAATAGCGCGTCCCGGCCATCGCGACAGCATCGCGATAAGCCTCGATATGAGACCCGTCTCTGTGGCGGCCGTGCCGGTGATCGAGGGCGGAAGCAGAGTGTTTACCGGCAAAACGACAATCACAATTGGCTCGAATACCGACGGCGCGAAGATCTATTACACGACCGACGGTACCACGCCAAGCTTGTCGTCCAAGAGATACAAAGCCCCATTTACCATCAACAAAACGACCAATGTGAAGGCAGTGGCGGTCAGCGAAACGCATTTGGAAAGCAAGGCGGTCGAGGCCCGTTTTGTCAAAAAACCGCACGATTGGACCGTGTCGATAGCGAACAAATATAACCGCCAATATACCGGCGGGGGTGACGAGGGGTTGATAGACGGCATCCGTGGAACGGTCAACTGGGCATCGGGCGAATGGCAGGGCTACCAACCGCACGACTTCGTTGCGGTTATCGACATGCAGCGCGAAACGGAGATCAAGCGCGTGGGCGGCAGCTTTCTACAGGACGCACGTCCGTGGATATGGATGCCGACGCGGATCGAGTTTGAGATTTCATCGGACGGAACTAATTTCCGGAAGGTAGCGGATATCAAGACGGATGTCGATCCGAAAGATATGATGCCGACCATCCGTGAATATTTCGAGAAGATCGTTCCGGTAAAGGCAAGATACGTCCGCGTGCGGGCCTATAACCTGGGCAAGATACCTGCCTGGCATCCCGGCGCCGGCGATGATGCGTTTATTTTTGTGGATGAGATAATTATTGATTAACGATGGGAAATTCTACTTCACATCCCCTTCGTAAACATCCTTTTTGCTAAAACCGCGCTTCTTCACCTTCCTGAGCGCGGTGCGGATGTCGCTGTCCATGCGCGTGACGATGCGGCGCAGCTTTTGCTCGGGACGGGCCATGAAATAGGTTACGTGGGTCGTCTCATAACCGTTCGGCGAGTGCGGCGAGAAATAATAGTTCGAAACGCAGCAGCGAACCCCATCGGTCTTTACCTTGTTCACCGAGTGCCACGATTTATCGTTTGTGGACATCAGCACCAGCCGGTTAAAGCGGCTCGGTATCTCGACCGCCTCTGTAACTTCCTCGTTCCAAAGCTCGAGATTGCCGCCATTCACCGGGTCCCAATCGGGCGTGATGTAATAGAGCAGGTTCAGCACGCGGTAGTTTTGCTGCTCGCCATCGTGCGAGTTATCGAGATGCGGGTTCAAAAAATGCCCGCGCGCCATGGCGCTGATGCCGCCGGCGTAGAGATGCGGGTCGCCGACGGCGTCCTTGATGCCCGTGATCTCGGCCACCTTTTGTATAATTCGTTCGTCCTGGAAAGCAAAAGTTATATCGGCGATCAGCGGATCGAACTGGCTGAGAGATTTTGAGGTGTACTTCTTTTCGCGGAAGGTGTCCAGCAGGCGCATGTCGGCAAAACCCGGAAACGCAACATAGATCTTCCGCACAAGTTCAACCGGCAAAAGGTCGTCTATCGCGCTAAAACGCGTCTTTAAACCCTTATCTGTTTGAAAATCCCTGCTTATAGCCTCGGCTTCCGATTTGAGACGACTAAGAATCAAGCTAACAATTTCTTCCCGCATACTACTATAGTTGAATTATAATTAATGTTAGGCAAAGCACAAAGGGAAATTTTTAAAACGACCAATTTCGATTTCGGAGCGTCTAAAATATTACCGGGGTGCACGGCAGGATCAGTGACCGTACGGAATATATAGAGGTAGAAGCATTTATGGACCGAAGATATTTTCTTAAATCGAGTGGGATAACGTTAGCGAGTTTTGGCATGATGACGGCTGCGCCCGGATTTCTGCACCAGTTTGCGAGCGCGCAAACGGCGGCAAAGGGTTACGGGAAAAAGAAGACTCTGGTAACTATTTTTCAGCGCGGCGCGGTGGACGGGCTGAACATGATCGTACCTTATGGCGAGAGCGAGTATTACAATCTTCGCCGCACCATCGCCGTTCCGAAGCCCGGCCAGACCGATGGAGCGGTAGATCTCGACGGGTTTTTCGGCATGCACCCCTCGCTCGCTCCGCTCGGACAGGCGTGGAAGGATAAAAAGCTCGCGATCGTGCATTCCGCGGGTTCGCCGGACAATACCCGCTCGCACTTCGATGCCCAGGATTACATGGAATCGGGCACTCCGGGAAACAAATCGACCCGCGACGGCTGGCTCAACCGCGTGCTGCAAGAAGACAAGGAAAAGGACGAATCGCCCTTCCGCGCCGTTTCTATGACCCAGTCGCTGCCGCGCTCGCTTTACGGCCGCGCGCCATCGATAGCAATGACAAGCCTCTCGGATTTCTCGATCAAGGCGGGCATTTACACCAAGAATTTGAAAGGCGGTTTCGAAGGCCTATATGCGCAGAATGCAAAAGACAGCTTGGGAGAAACCGGGCAGGAAACGTTCGAAGCGGTAAATTACCTGCAAACCGTAAATCCTGCGCAGTATAAACCAGAGAACGGCGCCGTTTATCCGAATTCGCAGCTCGGACGCTCCTTGATGCAGATCGCGCAGCTGATCAAGGCGGGCGTCGGGCTCGAGGTGGCGTTTGCCGAGATCGGCGGGTGGGACACGCACACCAACCAGGGCGGCGGACGCGGACAGCTTGCAAACTTGCTGCGGGATTTCGGCACATCGATCGCGGCTTTTAATACCGATCTGGGCAAGCGCATGGACGACGTAGTGGTGATCACGATGTCAGAATTCGGGCGCACGGCCCGCGAAAACGGTTCGCGCGGCACCGATCACGGCCATGCCAACGCGATGCTGATCATGGGAAATACGGTGAAGGGCGGCAAAGTCTACGGCGAATGGAAGGGATTGAAGCCTGCGCAGTTGAACGAGGGGCGCGATCTCGCGCTTACGACCGATTTCCGCGATGTGTTTGCCGAGGCCGCGCACAAGCATACGGGCGCAAAAGACCTGAACAAGATCTTTCCCAATTACTCGGCAAAACCGGCGAATTTTAAGGGATATTTGGGCTAGGTTTTTGCGCCAGGCAAATTAAAAATGGGGTGGTGAAATTCCACCCTATTTGTATTTTGAGAGCCGCGGCTACGCGGCTAATCGGTTCCATCTTGGGTCATACCGGCCACCAGGCTCGACGGGCCGCAGCGAGCACCTCTTTGCTGGACCACGTGGGTCAATTCGTGCCCGAGAAGCTCCCTGCCAGCTTGGCTGTGCGGGTCGTATTGGCCGGGAGCGAAAAAAATATCGTCGCCGGCGGCATAAGCCTGCGCACCTCGCAGCGTGGCCCCGTGTCCCTGGTGGACACGAACGGATGAGAGGTCCTCGCCCATCTGGGCTTCGAACTGGTGTCTCACCGAGGGCGGTAAACTATTACTGACCGAATTTTTCTGAACATCCTTGGGAGTTTGAACGTGATTGTAATTAACCTCTTCCGGCATAAATTTCCTCCAATCTGCTTTTTGTCATTGTTAATATCACAAGACGGGTAAACAATTCAACTTTTGCGGGTGTGCATATAGGTGAACGGGGTCGTTTTCCATTTGAGAACTTCGAGAGTATATAAATATGACTCCGCCCAAAATACTCTGTGCCTCAGTGTCTCTGTGGTAAATTCATTGGGTGTTCGGCACGCGCAGTTTACAACTCGAGCGGATAGATACCGGCGACTACACGCCGGCCGAGTACGAGCGTTTCCTGCGCGAAATACGCTTTATCAACCGCGCCACCGGCGACCTGCGCACGCTGAAAAAGACGCTTTTCCGTGCGATCGAAAAACGGGGCCCGAGCGAATTCAGCGTTCTCGATGTCGGGGCGGGCTCGGGTGAGATGCTTGCGTTTATCCGGGATTTTGCGTTGCGAACAGGTCGAAAGGCTCGACTTGCCGGCCTCGATCTAAATGAAATATCAGCCGCGTCGATCAAAGCGGAAGGCAACGGGATAAACGCGGTGCTGGGCGATGCGCTTCGAATGCCATTTGCGAATGATTCGTTCGATTACGCTATTTGCTCGCTGTTTACACATCACCTGACGGACGAACAGGCGGTAGAGGTTTTGAAAGAAATGTCGCGGGTCGCGCGGCTGGGAATATTCGTTATCGATCTGTATCGCCACCGCGCGGCGCATGCGCTATACCAGGTGTTTTGCGCCGCGTTCCGAATAAGCTCATTAGTCCGCGAGGACGGCTCCCTATCGATTCAAAGAAGTTTTAAACCATCTGAATTGTTGGAATTAGCGGAGAAAGCCGGCTTACAAAATATCTCGGTAGAAAGACATTTTATCTACCGGCTTGTTTTAATGGGACGCTAAAGCCCGGGAGCGCATGCACCCTTGCATGCATGAACGCGCAGCGTTCAGAAGCAATTCTCCAAATGACCGGTTTCCATAAATTGCTTCCGGCTTCATAAATTGCCCCTGGCTTTAGCCAGGGGGTGGCTAGATCCTTATAATTAAGGCCGCAACTCGTCGAATAAATCGACGAGTTGCGGCCACATCTTCTTCGTTTACACTAACCTCCAGCTAAAGCTGGAGGCAATTTATTAAGAAATGGCGCCGGAGAAGTTTTATCCCGCCTTTCGATTTAGCCGATTCTGCCGCTGTGCTCCGTAAACTTCCTACTCCATATTCCGCAATCTCAACCGCAGCGCCTGCAGCTTGATAAACCCTTCCGCGTCGTGTTGGTCGTACGCCCCGGCGTCGTCTTCGAATGTTACGACCCGCTCGCGGTACAAAGAATTCGGTGATTTGCGGCCGTTCACCGTCACATTTCCCTTGTACAATTTCAGCCGCACATCGCCCGAGACGTTTTCCTGCGTCTGGTCTATCATCGAGCGCAATATCTCGAACTCCGGCGCGAACCAGAACCCGTAATAGACCGATTCGGCAAATTTTGTGCTTAAACTGTCGCGCAGGCGCATCACCTCGCGGTCCATCGTGATCGATTCGAGCGCGCGGTGTGCTGCCATCAGTATCGTCACGCCTGGGGTCTCGTAAACCCCGCGGGATTTCATACCGACAAAGCGGTTCTCCACCAAGTCGACCCGCCCGATGCCGTGCTCGCCGCCTAAGAAGTTGAGTTTCGAAAGCAGATCGACCGCGCCGTATTTCTCACCGTCTATCGCCACCGGCTCGCCCTTTTCAAACGAGATAACGATCTCTTCGGCAGTGTCCCGCGCGTTTTCAAGCGATTTCGTAAGCAGGAAGATATTTTCAGGCGGAGCGGCCCACGGGTCTTCGAGAATTCCGCCCTCGTACGAGACGTGCATCAAGTTGCGGTCCATCGAATAGGGTTTTTCAGCGGTAGCTACCACGGGGATGTTCTTCTCCGCGCAATAAGCGATGAGGTCCGCGCGGCCCTTAAATTCCCACGTACGCCAAGGCGCAACCACCGTAATATCCGGCTGCAGCGCGTAGTATGTCAGCTCGAAGCGCACCTGGTCGTTGCCCTTGCCCGTTGCGCCGTGGGCTACGGCGTCGGCATTCTCCGCCCGCGCGATCTCGATCTGACGCTTGGCGATCACAGGCCGTGCCAGGCTTGTGCCGAGTAAGTAAACGCCCTCGTATAAAGCATTTGCCTTTACGGCCGTCCAGACAAAATCCTTTACAAACTCCTCGCGCAGGTCCTCCACATAAAGCTTCGAAGCCCCGGTAGCCTTCGCCTTTTCATCCAGCCCCGTCAGCTCTTCGCCCTGGCCGACGTCCGCGCAGTAGCAGACCACCTCGCAGTCGTATGTGTCCTTGATCCATCGCAGCATCACCGAGGTGTCCAGCCCGCCCGAATACGCCAAAACTATCTTGTTTATTTTTTTCACTGCCGTTTATCTTCCTGCGCCGAAATTTCAGTTATAATTTTCACAGATAGATAAGAAAATGACAAAGACTGATAATCTCTGGGGCGGAAGATTTACGGGCGAGCAGGACGCGACCTTTGCCGAGTTTAACCGCTCGTTCAACTTCGACAAGCGTCTTTTTAAGGCGGACGTGCAGGCGAGCATCGCTCATGCCGAGGGCCTTTTCGGCGCCGGGGTGCTCAGCCGCCGCGAAGCGGACAAGATAAAGAACGGACTTGCAACGCTGCTAAAACGCGCCGAATTCGACAAGGATTATTTCGAGGATGACGGATCGGAAGACGTCCACTCGTTTATCGAATCGAAACTGACGCAGCTCGTCGGCGACGCGGGCCGTAAGCTCCACGCGGGCCGCAGCCGCAACGACCAGGTGGCGACAGCCTTTCGACTGTGGCTTCGCGACGAGATAGACGAGATCGCCTTTACCGCGCATGAGCTGCAAAAAGCGCTTGTCGATGCGGCCGAGCGCCACCGCAACGCCGTTATTCCAGGCTACACACACCTGCAAAAAGCCCAGCCGGTGCTATTGGCTCACTGGTGCCTGGCATATTACGAGATGCTCGCGCGCGACCGCGAACGCCTGGCGGAAGTCCGCCGCCGGACCAATATTTTGCCGCTCGGTTCGGCTGCGCTGGCCGGTACGAGTTACGGGATAGACAGGGAAGCGGTGGCGAAAGAGCTCGGATTTGAGGGCGTTTCGGCCAACAGCCTCGACGCCGTTTCCGACCGTGATTTTGCGGTAGAGTTCGTCGGGGCGTGCTCGCTCACGATGGTCCACCTCTCGCGAATGGCCGAGGATGTGATCGTTTATTGCTCGCAGGAGTTCGGTTTGCTCGAGCTCTCCGACGCCGTCTCGACTGGCTCGAGCATCATGCCGCAGAAGAAAAATGCCGATGCGATGGAGCTTATCCGCGGCAAAGCGGGGCGCATTTTCGGCCATCACGCCGCGCTGCTTGCCACGATGAAGGGCCTGCCGCTTGCATATAACAAGGATATGCAGGAAGACAAGGAAGCGGTCTTCGACACGGTGGATAACCTGAAGATCTGCCTGCGCGTCGCAGCAATCGTGATGGATAACCTGACGGTGAACGAGACGCGGGCGCGCGAATCCGCGGAGCAGGGTTATCTAAACGCTACCGAGCTTGCTGACTATCTCGTGCGCAAGGGCGTCCCGTTTCGCACCGCGCATGATACCGCCGGGAAGGTCGTGCTCCACGCGCTGGAGCAAGGAAAGGAGATTAACGATCTCGAACTGCGCGAGCTTCGTACGTTCTCGAACAAGATCGAGCTGGATGTTTTCCAAGCTTTGAGTTTGGAGCAGACTCTCGCGACAAAGGGACAGATCGGCGGCACATCGCCCGCGCGTGTTTACGAGGCGTTGTCGAAAGCGAAACGAGTACTTAAAAAAGAAGAAAAAAATTTACAGGGATAACAGGATATGCAGGGATGGGATCTCATGATCAAAACGCCCTTATCCCTGTCTATCCTGTTATCCCTGTAAAATTGCCTGTTGGATGAATAATTTCCTTCGTAATTTCATTACCGAATGGCGGCGTCTCGACCTCCCAATGTCTGACGCAACCGTTATCGCCGCCGTCTCGGGCGGGGCTGATTCGGTAAGCCTCCTGCTCGCCCTAAAAGAACTGAAAGAACGAAAAAAACTCGACCTCCGCATAGTGATCGCGCATTTTAATCACGAGATTCGAGGCGACGAGAGCAAAAAGGACGAGGAGTTCGTCCGGCACCTGACCGTCGAGCACGGCCTCGAATTCGCCGTCGGCCATTGGGCTGGAAAGCACGAGGGCAACCTGGAACAATCGGCCCGTATAGCCCGGTATGAATTTCTCACTCGCACCGCCGAAAATCTCAACGCTTACGCCGTAATTACAGCTCACACGATGAACGACCAGGCGGAGACTTTCCTTATAAACTTGATCCGGGGCAGCGGCGCCGACGGGCTCGGGGGGATGAAACCGGTGAGGAGTCTCGAGTCGAGAGTCGAGGGCCGGGAGTCGGAAGAACAGAGCTTGTTTGACGAAGGAATATTTTTGATCAGACCCTTATTGAACTGGGCGCGCCGTATAGACACCGAGGCTTTTTGTCATGAAATGGGCGTTGAATACCGCTACGACACGATGAACGAGGATCTCGCATTCAAGCGCGTCCGCGTGCGCAAGGTCCTTATCCCGATGCTCGAAGACTTTAACCCGAAGATAATCGAGACCCTCGCTAAAACCGCGGGGCTGATGCGCGAGCAATCCGCCCATGCAGCAAACGCCCCCGCGATTGAGATAACCGAAAAGCTTGCTCTAAAAGAGCTGAAACCTCTTGAAAAACCTGACCTCTATAATACCCTCCGTGCCTGGCTTGCTCATCATCGCGGCGATCTTAGGCAGATCGATCTAAAGCATGTCGAGGCGATAGCAAGCCTGATCAATAGCCGCAAGAGCGGTAAAACGATCGAACTCCCCGGTGGCGATATCGTGGTTAAGGGAGACGGGAAGCTTTCATTCCAACAGAAGCCCGCAGTTGGATAATCAGCATTGCCCATAACAAAAATCCTTTTCTGATTTAACAAACCATGATACTTTGATATCAATTTTGCAGGGGCACGTTAATCATGAACACAAGCCGTAAAAACTTCATACAGGGCGTCGCCACCGGTTTAGTGCTTTGCATCACCGGCTGGGCCGCTTGCGTTTATTTGTCATCGCCTAAATGGGAAAATTCGCCCCGCGAGATCACCCCTGAAAATGCGTTAGTATGGATACAAAACAAGGAAATTAAAAAGATAGTCGTAAAGCGGCGGTCGACGGAACTGATAGATAATTCCGGCGAAAGATTCGAAGTACCCAAATACCCCGGCGATGGCATGGAAAAGGTCCTTCTCGAGGCTGCCCACGAAAGTAATATAACAATTACGCAAGAAGCGGCGCCGAGCGGTAATGGTTGGCTTCTGGTCCAATTCCTTCCGCTCATCCTTCTCGGTATGTTCGCTATATGCACCGTCTCGCTCGCCATTTTCGCCTATAAAGCTCTTTTTAATAAAAGAGTTGATTAATACTGCACACCAGACTAAAATCAAAGGTTAACGTCTCAAAACGCATGTATGTGCTTTGAGAACAACGAGGAAGGCGAAACTTTCATCAAACGTTGAAGTTATGACTTTTGCGAAACATGAAAGTTAGTTTGGAGGCTATAAATTGAGTTCTAAAGCAAAACAGGTCTTATTGTGGTTTGTGATCATCGTGGGTGCGCTTGGTCTTGTCTGGTTTATTAACAGCAAGAGTACAAAGGCGCCGCAGGAATTGACCATCGATCTGGCCGTAGCACGTGTTAATAATAAAGAATTTAAAGAGGCTGTTTTCAAACAGTCGCAGGTGGAATTTACCGATGCCAATGGCGCGAAATGGGTAACCAGCATCGGCAGCGACCCAACCCGTGAAGCGCTGCTTAAGGCCGTTAACGATTTCAATACACAGAATGCGAGCGCGACCATAAAAACCAGCGAAGAGCCCAGCTCGAGCGGTATCGGTTGGCTCGTTCTGATCCAGTTTCTGCCTTTTGTGCTCCTGGTCGGTTTTCTTGCGTTTACCTTGCGGCAAATGCAGGCCGGCGGCAACAAGGCTCTTTCGTTTGGTAAATCCCGCGCAAAGCTGCTTAATAATCAGCAAAAACGCGTCACTTTCAAAGACGTGGCGGGCGTTGACGAAGCCAAGGAAGAGCTGCAGGAAATAATCGAATTTCTTAAAGACCCGCAAAAATTCCAGAAGCTCGGCGGAAAAATTCCGAAGGGCGTTCTGATGGTGGGCCCTCCGGGAACCGGTAAAACTTTGCTTGCCAAGGCTGTCGCCGGCGAAGCAAACGTACCGTTCTTCTCGATCTCGGGTTCCGATTTTGTCGAGATGTTCGTCGGCGTCGGTGCAAGCCGCGTTCGCGACCTCTTCGAGCAGGGCAAGAAAAATGCCCCGTGTATCATATTTGTCGACGAGATCGATGCCGTCGGCCGTCACCGCGGTGCGGGACTTGGCGGCGGGCACGATGAACGCGAACAGACGCTCAACCAGCTTCTCGTGGAAATGGACGGTTTCGAGTCGAACGACGGTGTCATCCTGATGGCCTCGACCAACCGCCCTGACGTTCTCGATCCTGCGCTGCTCCGTCCCGGACGCTTCGACCGCCGTATTGTGGTCGGCCGCCCCGACGTTCGCGGCCGCGAGGGTATCCTGAAGGTTCACACGCGCAAGATCCCGCTTGATGAGGCTGTCGATGTCAGCGTAATTGCGCGCGGCACGCCCGGATTTACGGGTGCCGATCTTGCAAACATCGTCAACGAAGCGGCATTGAACGCGGCGCGTTACAACAAAAAAGTTGTGATGATGACAGATTTCGAGATCGCCAAGGACAAGGTCATGATGGGCGCCGAGCGCCGCAGCATGGTCATATCCGACGAAGAAAAGAAGATCACGGCTTATCACGAGGCGGGCCACACGCTGGTCGGGCTCAAGGTGCCGAATATCGATCCGGTGCATAAGGTGACGATCATCCCGCGCGGAATGGCGCTGGGTGTGACGATGTACCTGCCCGAGAAGGACCGCCTGAGCGCGAGCAAGGAATATCTTCTGGGCCAGATCGCAACCGCCATGGGCGGACGCATCGCCGAGGATATCTTTATCGGCTCGATCACCACGGGCGCTTCTAACGATATCGAAAGAGCGACCGAGGTTGCCCGTGCGATGGTTTGCGAATACGGCATGTCCGATCTTGGGCCGCTGACCTTCGGCAAGAAGGAAGAGCAGATCTTCCTCGGCCGCGAGATCTCGCAGCACCGCGATTACTCGGAAGACACGGCGATCAAGATCGACGAGGCCGTCCGCAAGATCGTAAACGAGCAATACCAGCGTGCCTATAAGATCCTTGACGAAAATCGCGAGGCGATGGTAAGGCTTTCGGAAGCGCTGCTCGAATTCGAGACGCTAGATAGCGTTCAGATCCGCCGCGTTGTGGCGGGCCTGCCGCTTGACGGAACGACCGATCTTCCTTCGGTGGATGACGACGAGCCGGAAGAAAAGCCGAAACGCGCCAAGAAGCCGATCCTTCCGCCGATAACGGGCAACAACCCGGCAACGGCATAGGTTTAGGTTCAGGTAAATTGATCAAGGGATGAGGATGAAAATTCTCGTCCCTTTTTTGCTGCCGCTTTGCTGGGATCGCACGCACCCTTGCGTTCAAGATTGCAAAACAATCTAATTATTTAGTCGCCCTTGGATCTAGTTGTACGTAAAGTTATGGATCGAGTAAAAGCTTACGCAACTCGCGGGTTCCGAAAAGCGGGACAAATCTCGTCTGGTGATAAGTTGTGGTCGCGAGGTAGAAGTAGGTAATATCTTTGGAAGGAGATAGACGTCATCAGCGCTATCGCATATGTTATTTATGATCAAGGTGATTCGTTGGAGGATATACAGCGGTTGGCATAGTGTATATCGCCGTATCCTTTGATCGTAACGTTGCACGCTTGCTGGCGCGCGTTTCTGCCTTTTTGGCTCAGTTCTACAATATGCTTTGGCACACTTCAAAACGAAAGCTTTCCCTCGACAGGACCCTGATCATGGGCATCCTGAACGTCACGCCGGATAGCTTCTCGGACGGCGGCAGGTTCTCTTCCCTCGACACGGCGTTAAAACAAGCCGAAAGAATGATCGATGGAGGCGCGAATATTATCGACATCGGCGGCGAATCGACCCGTCCAGGAAGCCAGCAGATTTCCCCGGATGAAGAGATAGAACGTACCGTACCTGTGATCGAGGCGATCGTAAAACGTTTCGACGTTCCCATTTCCATCGACACCAGCGAATGCGCTGTCGCAGAGGCTGCGGTAAATGCAGGGGCCGAGATCATCAACGACGTTTCCGGCCTCACCTGGGAACCTGAAATAGCGCAAGTAGCTGTAAAACACCGGACCGGACTTGTGCTGATGCACCTGCGCGGTTCGTTCGAGACGATGCACACGCAGCCGCCGGTCGAAGATATTTTGCAAGAAGTGGAATCCTCGTTTCGTTCTAGTATTGAGCGGGCCGTTAGCGCCGGGGTTCCGCTTGAAAACATTGCACTCGATATCGGCATCGGGTTTAGCAAAACGTTCGAGCAGAATTTAGAGCTACTTGCTAAACTTGGTAAACTGAAGGCGCAATTTTCCGGGTTTCCGCTGTTGGTCGGCACGTCGAGGAAATCGTTTCTCGGCAAAATACTCGGAGATGCACCACCCGACCAAAGGCTGAGCGGGAGTATCGCAAGCGCGGTAATCGCTGTGATGAACGGGGCAAACATTGTTCGGGTTCACAATGTGAAAGAAACGGCCGATGCGCTGCGCGTCACCGAGGCGATAAGAGCCCAATCGTAGCGTCGCCGACTCGGCCACTGTCGCGGGAGCGACCCGCTCGCGCCTGAGCGCGGCTCAACTAACTGGAATATGAAAAAAAGAATAATCGCGATTTTTTTAACGGTACTATTTCTAGCAGTCATCGCCTTTGCCGACGCCGCTCCCGAACCGGGTTATGTCCGCGTCGCAAACTCTTTGATAGTCGAATCCACCGACGATTTTGCCGGGTATAAGTTCTTTCTCGATTCGCCCGGTGGGTTCGAGGAGATAAAACTAACGAAAGGAAAAACGACAACCATTTCGAGCGACGGACGTGGCGGTTCGATGCGATTCACAGCCCTGATCGCGATACCTGACGCCAGCCTCGCTGCTTTCGATACCAACACTCCCGATAAAATGGAGGCCATTCACAAAGCCGTTAACGAACGGAAGATCGAGGGATTGATCGAGCTAACTTCGCACGTTTTTGACGCTTACGTGAAAAAGCGCGAGGCAAAAACGTATAAAGCCCCGAAGTACGTGTTGAAAACAAGTGTTGAGAAGAAGATCGAAGCGGTCGAGACACAGCAGAAGCCGGTAAAGAAGAAGACCAAGGCGGAGCTTGAAACGGAAGAAGGCGAATCGCATATGGCGGCGAATATCGCTGCCGGAACCCTGCTCAGTTTGTCGTTCATTTTCGGCGGCGTGTGGTTTTCGCGAAGAAGAAAACAGGCATAGCAGGTTATCGCATCACGATATAATAGGCCCGCGTCTCGAAAAGCGACGTGGGCCTATTTTTGATATATTAGAAACAATCATGAAATATCTTCGCTTGGCGCCGCTGATCGCTCTTATTTTTCTTGTCTCGGGCTTTACCGAGTGCTACAAGCCCGTGACCAATTCCGGCCTGCCGAAACGCATCAAGACCATCGCGGTGCCGGCCTTTAAGTTCGAGGCCAAGGGATTGCGCTACCGGCTCGATTCCAAGTTTACCGAGGCCGTTACGAAAGAGATGATCCGCCGCGGCCACGGGCTCAAGGTGCAGGGATCGCTCACCGGCGCCGATGCCGTGATCGAGGGCAATATCCGCGACTTTACATTCTCCGGCGTGCTGCTCGATCGCGAAGGCCGCGCACGCGTTTACGAGGTTACGGTGGTCGGGGCGGTAACGGTCCGCGACCTGACGGAGAACACGATCCTTTACGACAATCAGAACTTTATCTTCCGCGATTCCTTCGAGTTTTCTGAGGATCCGCGTTCGTTCTTTAACGAGGAAGACCCTGCCGTGGACCGCATGGCCCGCGCATTTGCCGAATCGGTTGTGTCGACAGTTGTAAACGGCATGGGGGTCCGGGAAGAGAAGAAGTAAGATTTAAGTGACGCGGCGAAAGGGAGAAGCGGCGAAAGGGGAGAGAATTTGACTCGCCCGCGGTTTTAATTTAAATCCCCGCGTCTCCCCATCTCCGTGTCCGCGCGTCGCAAATAATTATGCCGATACTCACCAGAGAAGACCTCCGCAACCAACTCCGCCGCCGCGAGATAGCACCGGTCTATGTGCTCTTCGGTGCGGAGAGTTACCTGCGCGATATTGCCGCCAAGACGATTGCCGATCTGCTTTTCAAGGAAGGCGAGCTTCGCGATTTTAACGAGACCGAGTTTAGCCTCAACACGACCGACATCGGCAATGCGTTGGCCGCCGCCGAACAGTTTCCGATGATGGCCGAGCGCCGCGTCGTTCGCATCGCCGACATTCGCGTTTCTGCGACCGGCTCGAAGGATAACCTCAAGGAAGACCGCGAGGCTATCCTTTCCGAGTATCTAAAGCGTCCTGCGACAAGCTCCGTGGTGATATTTATCGCGGACGAGCTCGATAAACGGCGCAAGATGTCCAAGCTGCTGCTGGAGAATTCCGTGGCTGTCGAATTTGCCCGGTTCAACGATAACGAGCTGCTCGCGTGGGCCCGCAACAAGATTAAGGACTCGGGCGCGGATGTGGATGAAAAAGCGATCCACCAGCTAGTCGCGCTGGTCGGCGACGACGTTCGCCGCTTGACCAACGAGATAAACAAGCTCGCGACGGCCGCGATGCCTGACGGGCTTATCACCTATGACCTCGTCGAATCGCTGGTGCCCAATTCACGCGAGCTTTCAAATTTTGCGCTGACAGATCACCTGATGGCGGGACGCGGTTCGCGCGCTCTGCAGGTCCTGCGCAAGATTCTCGAGGACGGCGGCGAGCCGCTTATGATCCTCGGGCTTATCTCGTACAATTATCACCGCCTTTTTCTCGCCAAAGAGATGATGGCCGACGGCGCCGAGCGCGGCGAGGTCGCCAAGGTGATGAGGCTCCGCTACTCCGACCAGGAAAATTTCCTCGCCTCGGCACGCCGCACTGACCGCGAGAAACTCACCCGAATAATGAAACGCATTGCCGACACCGACCTCGCCATCAAGACCTCGAAAGGCGGCGGCGGCCCGCACGGTGGCCGCATGCAGATCGAAATGCTCGTCTGCGAACTCGCGACGATCTAATTTCCACCGCCGAGACGGAGAGACGGAGAGACGGAGAGAATTGGACCAAATATCCGTTTATAAGCTCTGCAGCTTTCTTTAATAAATAATTACCCGTTTCCAGTTTTACAAGTTTCTTACTGGCCTTCCTCTGCGTCTCCGCGTCTCGGCGGTTAAAACCTTTCTTGACATGTGACTATATGGTCACATATAATCCACAAATGGATCAGGACCTCGTCTTTAAAGCTCTGGCGGATGTCAGCCGCAGAAAGCTGCTCGACCTGCTTTTTCTTAAGGACGGGAGGTCGCTCAAAGAACTTGCGGCTGAGCTTGAAAATGAAATGACGCGGTTCGGGGTGATGAAACACCTGAAACAGTTGGAACAAGCGGGGCTCGTGACGACCCGGAAGCAGGGACGCGAAACGCTGCATTACCTGAACCCGGTTCCGATCCAGATGGTCTACGACCGCTGGGTAAGCAAGTATTCGAAGGGATGGGCAAGGAGTTTGACGGAGCTTAAGTATGACCTCGAGGAAGAAGAGGAGAAGGGGAGAAAAGGAGAAGAGGAGCAAACGAGTCAGAACCGGGAACGGTAGTGACCGGGTTAAACGCTAATATCCCAATCCTGACCGGGTGTCAGTAGCCCGCGCGTAAGCAAGGGCGCACCGCGACAAAACGATATTTAAGGAGACCAAAAATTATGACCGAAACACAGATGGCGGAATCGCCGAAACACGTTTTTGAAGTATATATCCGTACCACGCCGGAGCGTCTTTGGCAGGCGCTGACGGATGGCAATATCACCGCGAAGTATTTTTTCGGCACCCGCATTTCGTCGGATTGGAAGCAAGGCTCGCCCTACCTGTTTACGGGAATGGGGCCTGACGGGCAGGAGATGAAAATGGTGGATGGCGAGATACTCGAGATCGAGCCGCTTAAGAAGCTCGTCATGACGTTCAACCACCATTGGGACGCCGAGGTAGGCTACCCGGAAACGCGTGTTAGCTGGGAGATAACGGACCTGGGGAATACGTGCAAGCTATCGGTTGTTCACGACCGACTTAAGGCGGGACACCCGGTTACCGAGGAGTTTTTCGGCGGATGGTCGCGCATCCTTTCGGGCCTGAAAACTTATCTCGAAACCGGCGAGCCGTTGGTTATCCAGGAACCCGCGCCGGAGGGAGAAGCAGCCTAATGAACGAAATAACAAATGTTTACGAGATCGAGATCCGCAGCACGCCGGAGAAGATATGGGCCGCACTGACGGATGGCAGCGTGATGGAGAAGTTTTTCATGGGCCTGCATATCGAATCGGACTGGACGCCCGGTTCCGATTACGGTTTTAGAATGCCGGACGGCAGCGTTATGGTGCAGGGAAAAGTAGTGGAGTATGACCCGCCGCGTAAGTTAGTCGATACTTTTCGGCCTCACTCGCCAACGGGTGAACTGATCGACATCGCCGAATCACGACTCACATGGGAGATCGTGCAGAATGGCGACAACTGTAAGCTCAAACTCACGCACGACAAGCTGGACGGCGACAACCCGCACTCTAAGGGTTTCGGCGACGGCTGGAACTATTTTATGGCGGAGATCAAGAAGTATCTGGAAAGTGAGTGATTAGAATACAGAAGACAGTAGACGGAAGGAAAGCGGAATTCTGTCTACCGACCTCCGTCTTCTGTCTTCTATTCCAATTCCTTTTTCATCAGAATGAAATGATAGGGCAAAAGGGCCGATGATTTTTGCGGGACCTGCTCCTCTATACCGGCAACGGAATAACCGAGTTTCTCATACAAGGGCGGTAGTTCGGTGCGGTGGTTCAGCACGTAGATCTCGATTACCGGGCAGCCGGCTCTGCGGCAAAAGCCCTCTGCGTCTTCGATCAGCTTTCTTCCCAGGCCGAGGCCTTGATGGCCCGGTTCAACCGCGAGCAATCCGAAATAACCGCGTCCATCGC
>Ga0193752_1000919_pt1 | contig 26217 bp, 19 predicted proteins | sample H1c1metaG_FD_144924 | JGI IMG/M metagenome (GOLD analysis project Ga0193752, IMG submission 144924) | Soil microbial communities from a riparian zone of the East river system, Colorado, United States - H1c1 | ecosystem: Environmental > Terrestrial > Soil > Riparian zone | place: USA: East River...
GTCGCAATCCTTATCGGATTGCTGTGAATCCAAAAACGTCGGTGTTGTATTGGGGCGAGATTGGTCCTGATGCCGGCAAGGATAGCGTACAGGGACCCCGTGGTTACGACGAATTCAATCAGGCGAAGGCAGCCGGCAATTTTGGGTGGCCGTACTTCGTCGGCAACAACCAGTCATATGCCAGGTGGGACTTTGTCACGAACGTGCCCGGGCCAAAGTTCGATCCTGCTGCTCCGGTCAACCAGTCGCCCAACAACACGGGGTTGGAGAATCTTCCACCAGCGCAGTCGCCCATGATCTGGTATCCGTACGCCTCGTCGAAAGAGTTCCCGGAACTGGGTCAGGGCGGTCGCAGCGCGATGGCCGGCGAGTTCTATACTTACCGCCGGGCGTCGGGCAACAACGCATTTCCCGAGTATTACGACGGTGCCTTGTTTGTATTCGACTGGATGCGTAATTGGGTACTTGCCCTTCGTTTCGATAAGAATGAAAACTATGAACGTAGTGAGCCTTTCATGTCTTCGAATGGTGATTTCCGCCGACCCATAGACCTGGCGTTCGGAAGTGATGGTGCCATGTACATGCTGGAGTACGGTTCCGTTTATGGCGCCGATAATGAAGATTCGAGGCTCGTGAAAATTGAATTCAATGGGGGCAATCGCGCACCGGCTGCACAGGCGAGCATTGTCGACAGCGTGGCGAGGGCCGTTCGCGACAAGATCGTGTTCCTTACCTCCGAGCGCAGATTGCCCTCGGTGAAGCGTGAGATAACTGGACAGGTGCCACTACGTGTATTGTTCAGCAGTAACGGAACAAACGATCCTGATGACAGTGACGAGTTTACGTATGAATGGCTCTTCGATGGCAAGAACGTCGAATCGAAGACGGCGAATCCAGCTTATACGTACGTCAAACCAGGAATTTATCACGCGATGCTAAGAGTAACAGACAAGGCTGGAGCTTCCGATACCGACACCGTTGTGGTGCGCGCAGGAAACGCATCGCCGCTGGTGAACGTGGTAACGGGAAGAAATACCTCGTTCTTCTGGGACAAGGAAGTATTTGATTATAATGTAGTCGTTACGGACGATGAGGACAAACCCGTGGACCGGTCGCGTATAGCCGTTACGTTTGGCTATAATCCGGAACCGGTGGCGATGATGGTGGGTGCCACGCTCATGGCCAGCAGCGATTGCAAGGCTTGCCATACGATCGACCGCGTTTCTGTAGGTCCGTCGTATACGCAGGTGTCCGGTCGGTACAGGGACAAGCCCGGTGCTGTAGAAACGTTGGCGGACAAGATTATTGCCGGCGGTGGGGGCAATTGGGGCAAGGAACACGTGATGAGTGCACATCCCCAACTGAACAGACAGGAAGCTGTAGAGATAGTGAAATACATACTCTCAATCACGCAGACCGGTAAGCCAAAGTTGCCGGTTCCGGCCAAGGGAACCATGGCGCTGAAGGAACATAAAACGGAAGAGCTACGGGGTGTCTATACGCTAACAGCCACGTACACGGACGGCGGTGCCGACGGCGCGGGTGCCCTGAGCTCCACGAGCATGATTAACCTGAGGCCGGCAAAGGTCAGGGCCGTGTACACCGATCAACAGTCGGGGTTTGCACGCTTTGGGAACAACCTGGCCAACGGCGACCACAAGTCATTCCTGTTGTTGAAGAATATCGACCTGAATCACATCGGTGGATTCGTATTTGAGTACTCCTCGAAAGATAAATCGGGTGAAGTGGAAGTTCGAAGGGATTCTCAGGCCGGTCCGGTAATAAGCCTTACGAACTACGGGGCCACAGGCGCTTGGGATTCAGTTGCTACCGTTCGGGGCACCGTGAAAGAACCCGTAGAGGGAACGCACGATCTGTATTTTATTTTTAAGAAGCCACAGAAGCCCAACGAGGACATCATCAATATCAAGTCGATCATGTTCGAGCCGGATGAGAGGAAGCGGCAGTAAAATCCCGGCGACCTAAAACGTATTAGTGCAACCGGGTAGAAAGCATATTGTCAACCTGCGGAGGCGAAAAGCCAAGCTTCTCTCCCACCATATGGATGAGTTCTTTTTCAGCCGTAGCAAAATCACCATCCACCCAGGCCAGCTGTATCATCTCATCCATCTGGCGCTCACGATCGTCTGTGTTTTGAGGGATCAGGTAGATGTATTCCTTAGCCTTTGACAGCATGAAGTTAAGGCGCTCCAGAGGAATGTCGTGCGTGTAGGCGATCTTCGACAGCGCGACGCGCTCAATGTCCTTAATACTCCCGTCGGCAGCGCATAGCGAAACGAGATTTCTAAAGTGTTCGAGTCTGGTTGGATCAATCATATTCAGGCAACTAGGGGTAGAAAAAAGTATATTGAAGTTAATAAATGTAATCAAGTACTAATAAAGGAGAATCGACCAAGAGGACCCTGTTGCCGTCTATTGGATCGATCGGGCGTTCAGCGCAGAAACGCAATCGTGCAGAACAAAAAGGCGCACCCCCTGATATCCGGGGCCGCGAACGCAACAGGCACGCGGCAGATCGCGCGGTGCGCCATTCCTATCCCTCTGCATTCGTAAGTTTGGCAATCTCTTTTTCCATTGCTTTTCGTTCTGAATTTGATCGCGCCAGTTTAAGCGCGGTTCTGTAATGTTCAATGGCTTTTGAATTGTCGATATCTGTATACAGGTTTCCAAGCAGCGAATGGTACAACGGATAATCGGTCAGTCCAATTTTCCCCGCTTCAATAAGAGCTTCCCGCTTTCCATTTGCCTTGGCAAGCGCATAAGTCCGGCTCAGGGCAACGATGGGAGAATACTCAATTAGCAATAGCCTGTTGTAAAGCTGCAATATACTCTCCCACTTCTCCTGCGTATCCTCCTTGTTGGTATGCCAAAAGGCGATGGTTGCTTCCAATTGATACTTTGACAGGCGCGTGCCTTTCAATGCCTGATTCAGGTAGTAATTTCCCTTTTCAATTAATTGCTGATCCCAGCTAGATACGTCCTGATCATCATACAAAATGGATTCGCCATGCTCGTCAGTTCTGGCTGTCAGTCTGGACGACTGAAAGCACATCAGAGAAAATAAGGCATTGGCGGATGGCGTGTTTGAGATATCATTATCGATTAGTATCCTATTCAATTGCATCGCTTCGATACAAAACTCGGTTCGTATCGAAGTCTCCTGCGAACCCGAATAATAGCCTTCATTGAATAAAAGATATAAAGTCATTAAAACCGATTCCAGGCGCTCATTTACTTCCGTCAAAGTCGGCGGCTCGATTTTTATCATTTCACTTCTAAGCTTTTCTTTGGACCGCTGCAAGCGCTTATAGATCACTTCCTTGTTGGTCAGAAAAGCATGCGCTATTTCGGCCACACCAAACCCACAGAGAATATTCAATGCCAGGCCAATTTGTGCTTCCTGCGAAATACACGGATGACATACCGCAAATATCATGGCCAACTGGCTATCCTTGATATTCCCGACGGACAGATCAATATCAACTTCGTCAGGGTCCTGAACGCCCTTTATTTCGGGCACCACGTTCTTCATGAAAACCGCACGGTGTTTAATTTGATCCCTGGTTTTATTTTTGGCGACCGTATAAAGCCAGGCGGTGGGATTTTCTGGTGCTCCTTTCAGGCCCCATGCTTCAGATGCCAGAAGAAATGTCTCGCCCGCAATATCTTCGGCAATCGCGATCTGATCAATGCCAAAGCGCTTACAAAGTACGGCTACGATTTTTCGGTACTCCGTCCTGAACAAGTGTGGTATTAGGTGCTGATCGTCCATCATGAAAAAGCCCTTGTAAAAATACGAAGGCTTTCCGAGTTTCAGTGTGAAGGCAAATTCCTAAAGTTCATTGATGGGTCTAACCTCAACGTTGCCGCCGTACATGAAGATGGGGCAATTTAACGCGAGGACTGTTGCCTCCCCGAGTGAGTCTGACTTAACGATGGAGTAGCCACCAATTAATTCCTTGACCTCCGTATAGGGTCCGTCAGTAATGACCTGGTTAGGTCTTATCATGTTTCCTGCAAATTCCAAACGATTGCCTCTGTCATCCAATTTATCCTGCGCGGCAATGCCGCCAATCCAATCCATCCATTTTTTCGTCATGGCCTGCAGTTCTTCCGGTGAGCCCTTGGGCAAGGCATTTGAGTCATACCTGTATATCAATAGAAAACGCTTCATACTTTCTGTTTTTTTAAATTGTTACCACGTGTGATATTCACTTGTCAATTTACGCGCTCATAATGAACTATATGTACGCCGGACTTCAATGATTTGCTGTCTACATATCTAAGCGCTCGTGTTTTCTCCAGTTTCACGTTATCAAACAGGCGCACGTCACCTTTTCCGGCGATCAGCGGTTGGATACAGAAATAAAACTCGTCAATCAAGTTCAACGCGGTCAAATTCGCAACGAGGTTCAGACTGGCCAAGGTCAGAAATCCAAGTGTGTCGGCATTTCTGCAGGAGTCTATGAGGTCGGGATCGATCTTCCGCGCAATGGTGGAGTTGGTCCACGTCGTCGTTTGCAAAGTTGTAGAATAGACTGTCTTCGGCATGTCAGCCAATGCGCGCGCCATCTTCTTATGCCAGTCGGTCAACCCATTTTCAAGTCTTGATGGCCAGATGCTTTGGAACAGCTCGAAACTGTTTCGACCAAAGGCGATCGTCCCGGTGTCGGATAAAATGCGATGAATGAACTCAAAGTACTCCTCATCTATTATTCCGTACCCGGCATCTGCAAATCCGTCCGGCGTTGTGTTGATTAAGCTAATTACCTTACCCATGTCCAGAAGTTTAATTGTTAAAAACCCATGACGATCGGGTCTTAACAATTGGACATAACCCTGAAACTATTTTTTTACTTCCTTCCCGAACGCCTGCTCGTGCAACTGGGCATCGACAAACCCGAACACCTGCTCAACAATTTTTGGCGACTTCAGATTGTGGCCCAGTCCGTTGGTGATCGCCAACCTGGATCCCTTCCATGCTTCGTGGATACGCTTTGAGTGTCCCACCGACGTCTCTTTGTCTTCTTCATCGTGGATCAGCAAGCCCGGTATAGTAAGACCACTGGCAAAAAAAGGAGCCGAGAAAAACTCCGGTGGCTCATTAAACATTTTCTTGAAATGCTCGACTAAAATCTGCCGCGTACGATTCGTCAATGAGAGCTGTCGTTGATAATGATCAAGGAATTCTGACGCTTCGCCTGGTGCAGCGAGTGTTATGAACGTTCGCGGCGTGATCTCCGGAAACCTATAAAAGGCATACAACGACGCAAAGGCGCCCATGGAGTGTCCGACAATGGCGTCGGGTTGGCCGTGATGTGCCACAAAGGCTTTGAGCACTGCCGCGTACAACGGGACGGTAGTCATGGTTCCTTCCGACTGGCCATGAGCGGGAGCATCGAAGGCATATACTGTATAGCCTGCCTCTCGGAATGTTTCTATGTAGCGTTTCCACCGGTAAGTATGACTTTGCCAGCCGTGCATAAACAGTACACTGCGGTCGCCGTTGCCCCAACGGTATACCTGAATGCGCTGGCCTTCGTAAAGGAACTGCGACTGCTCAGCCGTGGCAAAGAATGCCGTGTGTTTGCGCGTAAACGGCTGACGACGGGGATGGGCAAAGAGTCTGAATCCCATTCGCCCGGCACGGGCAGCGTCCAGTATAGCCAATAAATTCAACCAGGCGCCCAACGATTTAATAATGACCTTTTCCATGCGCTTCATTTTTATTCTGTCCAATCTGTCGTTATGCGAGTCCTGAACGTGTCAATCGCTCTCTCCCTGAGTTGTATGGTTACTTAACTTGATACCAATCGGTATCTAACAAGGCAAACAAGAACATCAGCAAGCCATGGTTCCGACCTGCTTGTCGAGGTGCACAATAACCCGCTTGATATCTTCGTCGTTTCCGCTCAACTTGCTCATCATAATAGCACCTTCCAAAGAAGCAATGATCAGTGTGGCAAACTCGTCAACTTCCAGGTTGCGTCGAAGTTGCCCGTGTTTAATCCCATTCTCGAGTACCCGTACCACTGACTCGCGCATTTCCCGAAGAATTCTCAATGCCGCTTTTCGGAGCGCCGGATTCGAGTCGTCAGACTCAATAGCAGCATTCAGCAGTGGGCACCCTCCCTTCAACGGAGGCTTCGTGATATAGGATTCGAAAAAATAGAACATTGAGCGCAACTTGGCAGGGGCTGTGCGCTCCGCCTTTATGCCGGCACGCAACTTATCGAGCATCAATGCGGAAAGGTGTACAAGCGTTTCGACCTCGAGTTGACCCTTATTCTCGAAATGCCTGTAAATCGCACCCTTCGTATAACCCGTTGCCTCGGTAATGTCGCTGATCGACGTGGATTTGTATCCGTGGGTATTAAACAGAATCCCCGACTTCTTCAGAATGGTCTCTCGCGTATTCTCCGGATCTCGCATGCACGAAGATACCAATCGGTATCTAAAATAACAACTCATTTTTGCGCCATGAAAACAGCACACGTGTGCGTGCCATAAAAAATGCTGTTCCTGATTACCGGAAGACTTTGACTTCAGCCGTTTAGCGATGAAAACCTGCTAACGCAGTCCAAACGCGTTGTGTAAATATCAAAACTCTGCTGGACGAGCGCAAATACGTAGGGACCCGGGCAGATGATCGATTTATTGTTATTATTACGGAATACCTATGAACGATCCCTACGTATTGTCACATGAGAACGTGAAAGAGCCCCCCACCACATTTCGGGGACGATTGCAGTTTCTCGGCCCGGGCTTCATCCTTTCGGCTTCCATTGTCGGTTCCGGCGAATTGATCGCCACCACGACGCTCGGCGCCACCGCCGGCTTTTATGCGTTTTGGATCATCGTGATCAGCTGCCTGGCAAAAGTGGCCGTGCAGTTGGAATTCGGCAAGCACACGATTCTCACGGGACGTACCGCCATGCAATGCTTCAATAGCCTTCCCGGCATGCGACTAGGCAGGGCACACTGGAGTATCTGGATCATTTTACTGATCATCGTTCTTAAGGTTATCCAGCTCGGCGGCATGATCGGCAGCACGGCGATCGTCCTGGCCATGCTTGTCCCTTCTGTTCCCATAACGGTATGGCTAGTGCTCGTGGCACTTTCGCTCTCACTGCTTATCTATAAGGGCTATTACAGCGTTGTCGAACGCTCGTCACTGGTAATGACCGTGTCTTTTACTGTCCTGACTATTGGCGCAGTGGGCGCACTGGCCTTGACACCATATGCCATCTCGCTCGAGCAATTTCTCAGTGGCTTTTCCTTTAGACTGTCACCCGAGATCGTGACCGTTGCCATTGGCGCTTTCGGCATCACGGGTGTCGCCAGTGATGAAATCATCGCCTACAATTACTGGTGCCTCGAGAAAGGATATGCCGCATTCACGGGGCCGCGTGAGGACAACGCGGACTGGCGGCGGCGCGCGCAAGGCTGGATCAACGTGATGTACCTCGATGCCCTTGTCGCTATGCTGATCTATACCTCGGTGACTGCTGCCTTTTATCTGCTCGGTGCGGCCGTCCTCCATTCGCGCGGTGTTATTCCGGAGGGTAACAAGCTCATTGAAACCGTAGCGTTGATATACACGGAATCTATTGGTCAGGGCGTTCGCATGGCCTATCTCATAGGGGCGTTCTTCGTGCTCTATTCAAGTCTATTTGCCTCGCTGGCCGCCTGGTCGCGCATGTACAGCGACATCTTTGGACAAGTCGGATGGATGGACTTTTACAACGTCGCCCAGCGCAAGCGGGTCATTGCCATCTTGGCGTGGGCCTGTCCTCCGCTGTGGGCAATTGCCTACCTGTTTGTGAATCTTCCAGTCGGCATGATTCTATTTGGCGGCGTTATCGGATCGATTCTCTTGCTGGTCATCGTTTACGCAGCGCTCAACTTCCGCTATCGGCAATATCAGGTAACCGCGCCAGGAAGGCTGTATGATCTGGCCCTGTGGTTTAGTGTCATTTCCATCTGCTTCGTTGGGTTGTATGGCATTTGGAATGTGATATCCGGATGAAAGAGTTGGTTCGATTGAAAGAGCAACGTAAATTGAAGGTAGCTGGCGCCGTTGTTGCGCCCCGCTTAACTGAATTAACTTAATAGTAAGCTTATGATCAACAGACGAGAATTCATGGGTTGGCTCTCGGCGGGGGCTGCCGGGCTTGCCGTACCACGGTCGGCGTTTGGCCATATCATCATCCCTCAGAAAAAGGAGAACCTGGGTGTGGCGCTCGTGGGGCTGGGCTATTATAGCAAGGACCTGTTAGCCCCAGCGTTGCAGCTTACCAAGCATTGTCACCTCGCGGGCGTGGTTTCCGGTACGCCTTCAAAAATCGAGGACTGGAAGAAGCAGTACAATATCCCCGACAAGAACTGTTACAGCTACGAAAACTTCGACAGCATTGCCAACAATCCCGATATCGATGTCATTTACGTGGTCCTGCCACCTTCCATGCACGCCGAATATACCGTGCGCGCGGCGAAGGCAGGCAAGCACGTTTGGTGCGAAAAACCCATGGCGCCCAGCGTGGCGGATTGCAAAAACATGATCGATGCCTGCAACAAGAACAAGGTAAAGCTTGCCATTGGGTATCGCATGCATCACGAACCGAATACACAAAAGCTCATGGAGCTCGTGAAGAAACAGACGTATGGGAAAACGGTGAAAGTATCGGCACAGGCTGGATACGTCGATCCGCGCACGGATCATTGGAAGCAGAAGAAGGCGATGGGTGGCGGTGTAATGGGCGACATGGGCGTGTATCCGTTAAACGCCGCGCGGTACAGTACCGGACTTGAACCTATTGCCGTGACGGCGCGCGCATCGACAACGCGTCCGGAGATTTACAAGGAAGTCGAAGAAACGATGGATTTTGAACTCGACTTCCCGGGTGGTGCAACCGCCGTTTGCCAGGCTAGTTACGGCAAGAGCATGAACGAACTACAGGTCGACTGCGCCAAGGGCTGGATCAAATTCTCCCCCTTTTCGGCATACAACGGCGTCAATGGTGTAGCCAGCGATGGTCTGAAATTGAATGCGCCTATTCAGAATGAACAGGCAACCCAAATGGACGACGATGCGCTGGCGATCATGAATAACAAGCCATTCCTTGCGCCTGGTGAAGAAGGACTGAAAGATACGATCGTTGTCGAAGCCATCTATCGCTCCGTGGCGACGAAAGGAAAGGTGAAGATTTCTTAATGCGCTTACATATACGGTTGTAGGGGGCGGGCCGATACGCCCCCCGGCGGACCAAAGTTCCCCGTGCGAAAAAAACTTGAGGCGCAGGCCGTTCGCATAATCGGCAAGTTGTGTGGACGTGAATTAATCGTAAGTTTAAGCGTATTACACCTTCGCTATGCGCGTTATTGACTCGATTATCTCCCGCGGTTCTGCAGCAGGTACGGCAGGTCTGTTCAGCCGTATTCTTTGCGCAATCACCCTCCTGACTTTGATTGGACTATCGGCATGCCGGTCGCGCGGAACGGAGTCAAGTGACTGGCCTGAATACTTAGGAGGACCCGATCGAAACCATTATTCAGGACTTACTCAAATCGATTCTACGAATGTGAAGGACCTTGAGCTGGCGTGGGAATATCATTCCGGCGATAGCGGACAAGTTCAATGCAACCCGATCATCGTGAACAATGTTCTGTATGGAATAACCGCCACCGTACAGCCATTTGCGCTTGATGCCGCGACGGGCAAGGAACTCTGGCGCGTGCGCGATACGTCAGCGACGACCTGGTACGGTACCAATCGTGGACTTACGTATTGGGAGGATGGTGATGACCAGCGTATTCTCTACGCAAAAGAATCCTGGCTTTATGCGGTGGATGCGCGCACCGGCAAACCCATACAATCATTTGGTAAAGGAGGACGTACGAGCCTGGGCGCAGGACTAGGTCCCTTAGGACGTAACCGCTTCGTGATCTCCAACACGCCTGGAACTGTGTTTGAAGATAAGATCATTATGCCCATTCGATTGTCCGAGTCAACGGACGCCCTACCCGGCAACGTGCAGGCATTCAATATCCGGACAGGCGAGCTCGCCTGGACCTTCAAGACCATTCCCCATCCCGGCGAACCGGGGTACGAAACCTGGCCCCCACAAGCTTACCAGGATACCACGCTGGGAGCGGCCAATAATTGGGCGGGTATGGCGGTGGATCGTACCCGCGGAATTGTCTATGTGCCTACCGGCTCTGCAGCCTTCGACTTTTACGGTGCAAATCGCCATGGTGACAACCTGTTCGCCAATACTTTACTGGCACTCAATGCCCGTACCGGGGAACGCATCTGGCATTTTCAATTTGTCCATCACGACATACTGGATCGGGATGCACCCGCACCGCCTAATTTGCTTACCGTTACCCACGGTGGTTTAAAGATTGATGCGGTCGCCCAGGTAACAAAACATGGCTATGTTTTTTTATTCAATCGGGAAACGGGTGAGCCCTTGTTTCCGATCGAAGAAGTTCCGGCACCTCCGTCGGACATACCCGGCGAACTTGCCGCCAAGACGCAACCGCGGCCAACGAAACCCCTGCCCTATGCGCGGCAGGCACTTACGGCCGACGACATCAACCCTGACGCACCAAATCGCGATGAGTTGGTGGCCACACTTGCCCGAAGCAGGAACGAGGGCCCTTTCACACCGCTATCGAGAAAGGGCACGATCATCTATCCTGGTCTCGACGGAGGGGCTGAATGGGGTGGCGTCGCGGTAGATCCTGATGGCATTATGTACATCAACAGCAGCGAGATGGCATGGCTGATATCACTCGATACACTAAATGAGGAGGAAGACTACAAGCATCCCGGGGAGGCCGTTTACATGGCCAATTGCGCGTCGTGTCATGGCCGCGAACGAAAGGGCAATGCAGCCAGCGGCTTCCCTTCGCTCATCGATCCCGCAAGACGATTCACACGCGATCACGTCGCCCAGATCGTCTCTACCGGAAAAGGTATGATGCCTGCATTCCGGAAATTCACTGATGAGGATAAGAAATTGCTGGTGGCCTTCCTGTTCAACGACAAGGCAGCTGCACGCGCCGACAGGCAGGAGGCCGGTAAGGCTGACAAGAAAGCCAAGTCCTGGCGCATTTCCGGCTACACCAAATTTCTCGACAGCGACGGAAATCCACCCATGCGACCACCGTGGGGTACGCTGAATGCCATCGACCTCAATACGGGCGAGTATCTTTGGAAAGTGCCCTTTGGAGACACCGCCGGACGGGAAGGCAAAGGAATGCCACAGACCGGCTCCGACAGTTATGGCGGCCCGGTAATAACGGCTTCCGGACTACTGTTCATCGCAGGAACAAAAGATGGTAAGTTCAAAGTGTACAGCCAGAACTCGGGTAAATTGCTGTGGGAAACCACGCTGCCCGCCGCCGCCTTTGCCACGCCGAGCACCTACAGCGTTGACGGCCGACAGTATGTGGTGATGGCCTGCGGGGGAACCAAATTAGGCGCCCCGAAGGGTGACAGCTACGTAGCCTTCGCATTGCCGCAAAAGTGAAAGGCAGGGACTGCTTCGAAAATCCTTCACGATCGTCCGATAATCTTACGCGTGTAGACTCGTTTTAGGGATACTGGACGGGGTACATTTTGCGGTGCGCGCAAATTCGCATATTTTTCGCGATTGAATTTACGCCAGGCATGTTACCGTTGTTTCGCTGTCTGGATTTTTAACACACTGAATGCGGTTATCATTTTTTACCCTTCTATCCCGCGGTGTCGGATGTGCCCTGTTGGGCCTTTGCACCATTCAAGGCGCTAGTGCGCAGCAGGATTCCCTCATGTCGATTGTTGCTGAGGAACTGGATCGCGAATTCAAAGCGCTAAGCCAGGCATCGACTCCGGCGTACTACATGCATTACTATGTGAACGATGTAGAGTATGCCACCATCAGCGCGTCGTTTGGCAGCCTGGTGCACTCCAGCATCAATCGGAATCGTGTGCTTTCCACGCAAGTGCGCGTAGGCAGCTATCAATTCGACAACACACATCCGGGCTCGATTGAAAATGGCGAGTTTGGAGGCTTTGCCGGAGGAGCAGGCGCTACGGTATTGCCGTTGGATAATAATTCCGATGCTATACGCACCGGCCTGTGGCAATCCGCAACCAACGAATACAAGCTCGCACTGGAAGCCTATAAAGCCATGCGCAACCGTCGGGCTACGAGCGATTCACTAAAGACCAGCATCGCTGATTTTTCGCAAGAGCCCGCTCAGGTATATGATGAAAAGGCAGGCCCATCGCTTCGTTCTCTCTATGATAAGGCCCACTGGGAGCAAAAGATCCGATCGTATGCGGCACGCTTCCTCAGCAATTCGCACATTGTATCGGGCGACGTGGCCTTCCGCTTTTCAACAGAACAAAAATACTTCCTTTCGTCAGAGGGATCGCGTGTTAGACAATATGCCACGTCGTGCTACGTGAACATTGCCGGCACCGTAAGGGCCGCCGACGGCGATCTCGTACCCCTGCATCTCTCCTACTATGCACCCGTTCCCGCCGACTTGCCGGCCGACGACAAGGTCTTTGCCGACGTAGACAACATGGTGAAGCTGCTAAATGAACTGCGCAGCGCACCGCTGGCCGAACCCTACAGCGGCCCGGCCATACTGCTGGCTCCGGCGGCGGGTGTGTTCTTTCATGAAATTTTTGGACATCGGATCGAGGGTCATCGTCTGAAGAATGAATATGACGGGCAGACTTTCAAGTCCCGTATTAACGAGCCGGTACTTCCGAAGTCACTCACCGTGACGTTCGATCCCACGGTCAACATGGTGAAGGGTCAACCGGTAAATGGCGCCTATCAGTTCGATGATGAGGGGGTTAAAAGTCGCGCGGTTGTCGTCGTGGACAAAGGTGTCCTGAAAACATTCCTTATGTCGCGCACCCCGCTGGAAGAGGTGCCTCATTCGAATGGCCATGCCAGGGCCGCGATCGGAAATTCGCCCGTATCGCGCCAGTCGAATCTGATTGTTGAGTCCTCCAAAGCAGCTAGCATGGAAGACCTCCGAAAGATGTTGCTCAAGGAATGCAAACGACAGGGCAAACGGTATGGCTACCTGTTCAAGGAAGTCGTGGGTGGTTTTACCGTAACCGACCGGTACAATCCCAATGCTTTCAATATCTTCCCTACGCTCGTTTATCGCATTTATGCCGACGGCCGGCCCGACGAACTGGTGCGTGGCGTTGATCTCATAGGTACGCCACTCGCCATGTTTGCTGAAATTCAAGCGGCCGCCAACGACCGCGACGTATTCATCGGATTCTGTGGCGCCGAGTCCGGCAGCGTCCCCGTAAGTGCCAGCGCTCCCTCCTTGTATGTGCGAAGAATCGAAACGCAAAAGAAGCCTCGCCAATACGAATCACAGTTGCTGCTCGAGCGGCCATCTACCACCGACCATTGATTGCCATGAAGCGTTACGCAGATATTTTTGAACGTGCACTCATCCTGGGTAGTTGCCTGGTGTCTTCGACGTTGTTCGCACAGCGCGACGAAACAATTCTCAGTGCGATGCAGGATGAACTGAAGAGAAGCATGGAAATACGGGAGACGGGATATGACAAGCCCTTCTTTATCAGTTATGGACTCACTGATGTAAAGAGTTATAGCGTTTATGCCACGTTGGGAGCCATCGTTCAATCGGAAGAGTCTAACAACCGCGGAAAGTCTTTGCGCGTGCTGGTGGGGGACTACTCATTTAACGACGAAAGCCTCGACAACGACACCCAGAGTGAATCGTCGGGCGTCGAGATCCAGTTGCCGTCGGATGATGACTATGCAGGCATCAGGCGGGCGTACTGGACGACCACAGATGCCATTTACCGCGGCGCCGCGCAGAAGTATCGCAAGCATCAGCAGACGCTGAAGGAGCAACAGAAAAAAATAGAGGGGCTGCCGCACCGAACGTTCGCCAAAGTGCCGGTAATAAAGAAAATTGCACCCTGGGAAGAATACAATATTCCGAAATCGGATCTGGTAGCGTATTGCAGAAAGCTTTCAGCCGTCTTTAAGGAATTTCCAGGGATGGAGTCATCGGATGTGATGGTCAATGTACTGATTGGCCGCGACTACTTCATCAACAGTGAAGGTACCGTTGTGGTGCGACCCTATCGGCTGGCGATGCTGCAATGCCGCGCCGAGTTCAAGACCGCTCACGGTGAACCCATCACCGAAAGCATCGTTCACTATGCAGAGTTGCCAGGCGATTTTCCCAAGCTTGAGACCATGATCACAACCGCCAAAGAAATGGCCAGCAAATTACAATCTGTGGCCAAGAGCCCTAGCCTCGAAGAGGAATATTCGGGCCCGGTCCTGTTCATGGGTTCGGCCGTTGCCAGTGCGCTGTCTTCGACCTTATTCTCCTATCGCGAAACGCTCGTTGCATCGAACGACATTGCCAGTTCAACGGACCAGCGTCCGGAGAACAACGCGCTATTCGACTCACGTATCGGCAAATCGATCATTGATAATAGCCTCACCGTGACGGCAAAACCCAAGCTGCGCAAATTTGGCAACGTCTCATTGCTGGGCGCTTACGACGTAGACGAAGAAGGCGTTGTACCGGCCGATGAGTTGATACTGGTTGAAAAAGGCATACTTAAGAACCAACTGAATGACCGGTCGCTGACGCGCGATGGACAGGTGGCCAACGGTCACGCTGGGGGCGCCGCTGTCGTCGAGGTGTCCACAGCGAAGGGCACTCCGGAGGCGGCGTTGAAGCAGACGCTTATTGCGTTGGCCAAGGCAGAGGGACTCCCTTATGCGATAGTTGTTCGCGAGAGTGGCGATGTACGGGGTAATATGGCAGAGGTATGGAGAGTCGATCTCGAATCGGGAGCGGAAACGCTTCTCCGTCCTGCACAGGTTCGCAGGTTATCGTTTAAGGATTTGCGAAAGATCTACGGAGCATCGTCGGTCCAGCAAGCTTACAACGTTCCGGCTGGTGAAGGCTCGCTGACGTCAATCATTTGTCCGTCGGCCATGTTACTGGAGCGCATCGATGTGGTCCCGTTGCGCCTGCCCTATGTCGAAGACGATGTGGTTTACGTTCCAAGTCCCCTGGCAAAAGGCACCCGGTAGCGGGGCCACTCGCGTAAATTTTTCTCTGCGATCACTATCCCTTTCTTTATCTTATAGGCCAAACAAACCTGACCTATGAGAAAGTCTTTGCTGACCGCTTTGTGTCTCATCCTGTCCACCGCCCTTTGGTCCCAGAACAAATCTATTTTCGGATATAGTCCGGAAGCAGCCAATGCTGAGCTCAAGCTCGAAGAGCAATTTGATGCGCAGTTAAAGACCTCGAATCTTGATCAATGGATGAAACATCTCACGGCCAGGCCTCATCATCTCGGTTCCCCCTATGGGAAGCACGATGCTGAGTATATTCGCGACCTGTTCACATCGTGGGGTTATGAAGCCGAGATCGAAACTTATAAAGTTTTGTTCCCCACGCCGAAAATCCGGGTGCTGGAATTGCTCGCGCCTACGAAGTTTAAAGCTACGCTTGCCGAACCTGCGCTAAAAGAAGATGCCACGAGTGGACAAATCAAGGAACAGTTGCCGACCTACAATGCCTGGTCGGCCGATGGTGACGTAACCGGCGAGCTAGTGTTTGTGAACTATGGAGTACCCGCCGACTACGAACAATTGGAAAGGCTGGGAATTGATGTCAAGGGAAAAATTGTGATCGCCAAGTATGGTGGATCGTGGCGCGGTATCAAGCCAAAGGTAGCTCAAGAGCACGGGGCCATCGGATGCCTTATCTACTCTGACCCTAAAGAGGAGGGCTACTTTCAAGGCGAAGTCTATCCGGCAGGACCTTATCGAAGCAAGGCAGGAGCACAGCGCGGTGCCGTGATGGACCTTCCCGTCAGGCCCGGGGATCCCATCACGCCCGGTGTCGGCGCAACGGCGGATGCCAAACGAATAGATCGGAAAGATGCCGAAAACCTGTTGAAGATTCCCGTCCAGCCGATCTCCTACGCCGACGCCGAGCCGCTTTTACGTGCGCTTGGCGGTCCCGTTGCGCCGAGTGGGTGGCGCGGCGCGCTCCCCCTCACCTATCACGTTGGGCCTGGGCCGGCCAAGGTTCACCTCAAACTGGAGTTCGATTGGAAGCTGGTGGATTGCCTGAACGTAATAGCCAAAATGAAAGGGAGTGAATTGCCGGACGAGTGGGTCATGCGTGGTAATCACCACGATGCCTGGGTGAACGGAGCGGCTGATCCGATCAGCGGGGTGGTGGCCCTGATGGAAGAAGCAAGAGCCGTGAGCGAATTGGTAAAGACGGGATGGAAACCAAAGCGTACCATGGTGTATTGTGCATGGGACGGCGAGGAACCGGCTTTGATCGGTTCAACGGAGTGGGTAGAGCACCACGCGCAAGAGCTTCAGCAAAAAGTCGTGGCCTATATTAATTCAGACGGAAACGGCCGCGGATTTCTCTATGCCGGCGGATCGCATACCCTCGAGCCCCTGGTAAGTGAAATTGCCCGCGACGTGATGGATCCCCAAACTAAAGTCTCCGTTCAGGAACGGGCAAAAGCGGCCCACGCCATACAGGCTGGAACAACTTCCGCCAGGAAGAAGGTGCTGGACAAGCAGTCCATGTCTATTGACGCCCTGGGCTCCGGCTCTGACTATAGCCCTTTCTTTCAACACCTTGGTATTCCCTCCCTTAACATTGGCTTTGGGGGTGAAGACGATGGTGGTGAATACCATTCCATCTACGACTCTTATGATCATTACGTAAGATTCAAAGACCCGGGATTCGACTACGGCGTTGCCCTTGCCAAAACCGCCGGTCGCGCGACCTTGCGTCTCGTTAATGCGAAAATCCTTCCCTTCGACTTCAAGGCTTTCTATACCACGCTCGATGGCTACGTAAATGAAGTGACGACACTGCTCGACAATATGCGCGAAAGCACGGACGTTGAAAACCGGTTGATCAGCGACAACTATTTCGTCTATGCGCAGGATCCAAAGCTGAAATACGTTCCCCCCGTGGCAAAAGCGGCGGTCCCCTACCTGGACTTTTCTGCCCTGAAGAACGCTATGCAGGCGCTGGAAAAGTCCTCATCTGCGTATAGTGATCTCGTTGCGACAAACGCAAAATCAGCCACCCAGGTCGATCAATTGAATAAGACGTTGTATCAGGCCGAACAAAAACTTATGATCGACGCAGGTTTGCCACGAAGACCGTGGTACAAACACAGCATCTATTCGCCCGGATATTATACCGGGTATGGGGTCAAAACCTTGCCCGGAATACGCGAGGCCATCGAACAACGAAATTGGAATGAAGCTCAGGAACAGATTGCCCTGGCAGCGGCGGCAATCGTGCGTTACACAACAGCCGTCGACGCCTCCCGTAAACTGCTGGGCGCCGCCGCTAAATAAGGCGGTCTGCGGGCAGCCGTTTCAACGGCCAATGTCCCTTCGGATCGCTGGATATTGATCGTGCACATGATTAACTTTGACGTATGGATGATGCCATTATGACGATCACAACAGAAGCCGAATTTCAAAGCTTCAAGGCCTTATTGAAATCGTCGAACCTTCCCGCCGATGATCTGAACGTGCCACGCGACCTGCTGGTGGCCTATGTGGAAGATGGCCGGATGGTTGGCACGGGAGGATTAGAAATCTACGGTGATTACGGCCTTTTGCGTTCGCTTTCAGTGAAGTTGGGAACGCGTGGCAAGGCGTTGGGAACAACCTTGACCGGCTACCTTATTGAAGAAGCACGGCGCCGCCGGCTTAAGAGTATCTACCTGCTGACCGAAACGGCCCGCGGGTTCTTTCAACGAAAAGGCTTTGTCGACATTAGCCGCGATCAGGTCCCCGTCGAGCTCAACGCCTCTTCGGAATTCTCAGGCGTTTGCCCGAAGACTGCCGTGGTGATGAAACTGGATTTAACCTAGACGTCTTCCGTGCGGGCAAGACATACCTTGCCCCAATCGACGCCCTGTCAATTGTTAGGCCGCCTGCAATTTTTTCCTCCCTGAAAGGGCGATATTCCACATAATCATGCACATTTGCGGTCTCATTTGAACTGCATGAAGCTGAACAAGTATTTCGTAATTGATTTCGACAGCACATTCACCAAAGTTGAAGCGTTTGATGCCCTCGCCGACATTTCTCTGAAGGATCATCCTGACCGGGAACTGAGGAAGAAGCAGATCGCGGAAATCACCAACATGGGAATGGACGGATCGATCTCGTTTCGCGAATCACTGGAACGACGGCTAAACCTGCTCGCGCCCGCCAGGTCGCACCTTCAGCCCCTGATCAGCGTACTCAAGGAAATGGTTTCGGAATCGTTTAAGCGCAATCGTTCGTTCTTTACGGATCATGCCGACAATATCTATATCATTTCCAATGGGTTCCGTGAATTCATTGAACCGATAGTTACAGAGTACGGAATTAAAAGCGAAAACATTCTCGCCAACGAATTCCGCTTTGACGATGCGGGTCATGTCGTGGGATTTGACACCGAAAATCCGTTGTCGGCCAACAATGGCAAGGTGGAACAGCTTCGGAGATTAAACCTTCCTGGCGATGTTTATGTTATTGGGGATGGCTACACGGACTATGAAATCAAGCATGCCGGTCTGGCCAACAAGTTTTACGCATTTACCGAGAACGTGGAAAGAGAAAGTGTATTGAGCAAGGCCGATCACATCACGCCGAGCCTTGATGAGTTTCTTTATCTGAATAAACTCAACACGGCAATTTCATATCCGAAGAACCGGATCAATGTTTTGTTGCTCGAAAATGTTCACCCCGTAGCGGTGTCTATTCTCCGGGCCGAGGGCTTCAATGTGGAAACGTTTCACGCGGCCATGACCGAAGAGGAATTGTGCGAACGCATTAAGAATGTTTCGGTGCTGGGCATTCGTTCCAAGACGCAGGTTACGGCGAAGGTCCTGGAGAATGCGAACCGACTGATGGTGATCGGTGCGTTCTGCATTGGCACTAACCAGATCGACCTCGCCACGGCAACGAGGAAAGGCATAGCCGTATTTAACGCACCTTTCAGCAATACCCGTTCGGTGGTGGAGCTTGCCGTTGCCGAGATGATCATGCTCATGCGCAACATCGTTGATAAGACTGCGAAGATGCACAAAGGCGTTTGGGATAAGTCGGCGAAAGGAAGTTTCGAAGTGCGGGGTAAAAAACTGGGACTTATAGGATACGGAAATATTGGAACGCAACTGTCAGTGATTGCCGAATCGCTGGGCATGAAGGTTCTTTACTACGATACGGAAGAACGACTGAGCCTCGGCAATGCTATCAAATGCAAGTCGATGAAAGAAGTCATCGAGCAGGCAGATGTGCTTTCGCTGCACGTTGATGGACGCAAGAGCAACTACCATCTCATTGGTCCACGGGAGTTTAGCTGGATGAAGCATGGTGTCATATTCATCAATCTTAGCCGTGGTCATGTAGTGGACATCCAGGCGCTCCGTGAGAACATACTCACGGGTAAGGTTGCCGGCTGCGCGATCGACGTATTTCCTTATGAGCCCGTCAGCAACGAGGAGGAATTTCAGTCACCGCTACGCGGGCTTCCGAATACGATTCTCACGCCACACATTGGTGGAAGCACCCTGGAGGCGCAGGAGAACATTGGTACATTTGTTCCCGGTAAGATCATTGACTACATCAATACGGGCAGTACTTCGAACAGTGTGAGCTTTCCTAACCTCACGTTGCCGTTGTTGAGTGACGCCCATCGATTGATACATATTCACAACAACGTGCCGGGTATCCTCGCGAAGATCAACCACATTCTGGCCAACAATGATATTAATATTGTGGGTCAGTACCTGAAGACGAACGAGTCGATCGGATACGTGATCACGGACATCAACAAGAAGTATGACAAGGATGTGATCAAGCAACTGCGCGAGATTGATCAGACGATCAAGTTCCGTGTCCTTTACTAGTCGTGCTTCTATGCTTAAAGATTTTAACCGCAAAATGTAAAACACAGAATGTAAAATGTAAAAGGTTCAGCGCGCGGCCAGGAATGTCAGGAACTACGCATGCCCCTTTGTACTGGCAGCATTTTCAATAAACCCAATCAACAGATCAACCAATAAAAAAATAAAAAAGGCCCACTGGATTTGGTGAGGTGTTTCTGAACCCCGGTAAGACAAGTTTTGAGCTGCCTTTGTCCGCAACCTTCTTCTGTTATCCTGCTTTTTGGGCGAGGCCCCGACGTGTCGGGGTGAAGCCTGATTTTGAACAAATGCTTCACTCGGCATTGTTTTTATTTGTTAGGTTCAGCAAACGTGTCCCAAATCCGAGTGGGATAATGCGAAACTACCCAAAACACAGGTGCACGGCAACGTTGTGAAAAATGTATTTTTTAAGTAAACGACTTCCGCGCCGATATTCTACTTTTGCGAGCCATGATTACCCCAAAAATCAATTTTACGCCCGGCCCGTCACAGTTGTATTTCACTGCGGAGGATCACGCAAAAAATGCTTTCCGGGAGGGAATACCGTCGCTTTCTCACCGCAGCACGAAGTTTGAGGCGATCTATAGAGAAGCCACCGATGGTCTCCGCGAATTACTGGGCATACCCGCCGGCTTTCATGTGCTGTTCACCGGGTCGGCCACCGAAATTTGGGAAAGAATCATTCAGAACCTGGTTGAACGTAAATCGCTCCACTTCGTCAACGGTTCTTTTTCCAAGCGATTCCACGAAGTAGCCCTTCAACTCAATCGTACATCGGATGCCATCGACGTACCACCGGGACAAGGCTTCGCAGGGGACATTCAAGTAAGTAAAGACACGGAGTTGATTGCGATCACGCAAAACGAAACAAGCACAGGCGTATCTGTGCCCCTTTCGATTTTAAAAGAACTGCGCACGCGGTATCCGGAGCTTCTCATTGCTGTCGACGCGGTCTCGTCATTGCCATACCCTGATTTCGATTACAACGTAGTGGATACTGTTTTCTTTTCGGTGCAAAAGGGATTCGGTTTACCCGCGGGACTTGGCGTATGGATTGTAAATGAACGGTGCCTGGCAAAAGCCAACGCTATGTTGAACAGGAATATTTCCATTGGCTCTTATCACAATCTTCCCAGTCTCGTTCAGCATGAGGCGAAGTTCCAAACGCCTGAAACGCCCAATGTACTGGGCATCTATCTGCTGGGAAAGGTGGTTGGAGATATGTTGAGAGTCGGTATACATCGCATCCGGAAGGACACGGAATACAAGGCTGCCCTACTCTACCAGGAGTTAAATGCACATGCGTTAATCAATCCATTCGTTAAATCCCCCGAATGGCAATCCAAAACCGTGATCGTTGCGGACACCGGCGCTTCTACGAAGGCTATAACGGAACGTCTACTGGCGCGGGGACTGCAACCCGGCGATGGATACGGTGCAGGCAAAGCGACCCAACTCCGATTTGCCAATTTCCCCACACACGCCAGGGAGCATTATGAATGGTTGTGCGACATCATCAAAAGCTTTTAGAATCAGGCAGCACGATAAACTTTTGGGCTGCCTAAGAAACAATTCCAGCGTTAAAAGGCTTCAAATCTGCGTCTTAAGGGCCGTCAGCCGGTCGGAAAACGCGCCCGGGACAAGTGCCTGCAATTTTCATGGATCGTAACTTTAAACCATTTAGGCATTTTAACGTCCAAGACGCACATTCAAGCCCGAAGGCCTTGGAGGATAGAGAACTCCTGCTAAAAATCCGCCATCCGGAAACCCGAAACTACGGGTTCAATATGCTTGTGCGCGAGTACCAGAAGCGCGTCTATTGGCACATCCGAAAAATGGTGATTGACCACGACGACGCCGACGACATCACCCAGGACACCTTCGTCAAGATCCATAAATACATAGACAATTTCCGGGAAGACGCTCAACTGTACACATGGATCTACCGAATTGCCACGAATGAATGCCTCACTTTCCTTAAGAAGAAAAAGCGACGGTTTTTTCTTCCCATCGGCGACGTGGAAGGCGAACTTACGGCCAAACTGGATAGCTCTCCTCACCTCTCTGGCGATGAGATCCAATTGAAGCTCCAGAAGGCACTGCTCAGGCTACCGGACAAGCAACGGCTTGTATTCAACATGAAATATTACGACGACATGTCATACGAACAGATTGCGGAGATCACCCAGACGAGTGTGGGTGCATTAAAGGCAAGCTATCACCACGCTGTGAAGAAAATAGAGGATATTTTGTCTGCTGATTAAACCCTGCCATGAATCGACCGTCTAAACAACGAACTGAGAGATGAAAAAGCTCGACGACATTCCCAAAAAGAATCCCTTCGACGTCCCAGACGACTACTTTGACCAATTGCCGGCCAAGATCCACCTACGGGCGCAGGGCAAATCGCGCGAACAGTCCGGGGTGTGGATACCCGGTATGCGCTATGCGATGGCGATGGTCGTGGTTGTGGCGGTGGTATTTGTCTTGTTTTGGCGGACCCCTGATGCGCAAGACGCAGAATCACCCGCCGCCATCCTGGCCACGCTGGAGACGGCCGACCTCGTTGCGTATCTGAACGATGGAGACATCACAACGGATGAGCTATTGGAGAACATTCATTTCAATAACGAGGACGCCACCGAAATTGAAGAAGCGGCGTTCAATCTCAACCTGGATGACGCGGAGCTCAATGACCTGGTACATGAAATTGATTGATTACCGGCTCAAACTTGATTCCAGTGATGCCACAGGACCTGCCGGGAGTAACGACCAACCATCTCGTAAAATTTTGACACGGATAAACAGTATGGTTATGAGATTCTTGATGACGTTAGGATTTACTTTGCTACTGCTGCCTGCCCGGGCACAGGAGGTCGACGATTTGCCTGCGGGTCAGGATCCGAACGTTCGCAGCAAAATTCAGGCGGCGAGAGTTGCTTACATCACCGATCAACTGGCCCTGACGCCTGAAGAGGCGGAGAAGTTCTGGCCCATATACCGCGAATTTTCGGAGAAGCGAAAGGGCCTCCGTCTGCAACTGCGCGACTCAAAAGCCAACCCCGATCCAAAGGAAACCACCGAACAAAATGAGCAGGCGCTTGTCGATCGGCAATTTGAAATCAAACAGCAAGAACTCAACCTCGAGAAGGAGTATGCTACCAGATTGTTGAAAGTCATCAGCGCACAAAAGCTCCGTACACTTCCCGATGCAGAGCGGCGTTTTCGGCAGATGATCCTCGAACAAATTCAGCGACGACAACAGCAACGACAGCTTCGCGATCAGTCGCAGAAGAAACCGCAGGAACAGAACAACTAACCTTGCCCGGAGAGCCGGCTCACTTGGTCTGAAAGCAGGTATTCATCCCACAGCATAAATGGTTCATACCGTTGCCGCGAAATAAATTCGCTTTGGAATATTGATGGTCTTCAATATTTTGCGACGTGGCCCGATCCAAATACGGTCCGATTTGCGGGAATGCGGTGATGTAATTGCGTCGCGCGTTGAATACAAATGTTATCCATGTCTAAAAAATTTCTCCTTCCGAGTTGTCTTGTGTTACTCGTAACGGTAATCAACGCCCAGGACTATCGCTGGCAACAACGGGCTGAATACACGATGAATGTCACCCTGGATGTGCAGACGCACCGCCTGAACGGCACACAAAAACTGATCTATCAAAACAATTCGCCCGATACACTGCGCAAAGTTTACTACCTGTTATTTTTCAACGCCTTTCAGCCAGGCAGCATGATGGATGTGAAATCGCGCGGCCTCATGGATCCCGATCCGCGCGTAAAGGATCGGATATCAAAACTGACGGACACTGAAATCGGTTTTCAACACATTCAATCGCTCAAACACGATGGAAAGGCGGTTTCCTATACCATCGATGGGACCATCATGGAAGTGCGTCTCGACAAGCCGATCTTGCCGAAGTCGAAAGCCACCTTTGAAATGCAGTTCGAATCACAGGTGCCCATTCAGGTACGCCGATCGGGTCGCGACAACAAGGAAGGCATAGCCTACTCAATGACACAGTGGTACCCCAAGATGGCCGAGTATGATTTTCGCGGATGGCATGCCTATCAATATGTGGCGCGCGAGTTTCACGGCGTGTGGGGTGATTTTGACGTCTCTATTACGCTGGATCCACGATTCATCGTATGCGGCACGGGTAAGTTGCAAAATGCCGACAAGGTGGGTTATGGATATGAAAAACCCGGCACGCAGGTCAAACGTCCTGACGGCGATCTTGTCTGGAACTTTGTCGCCAAGAATGTCATCGACTTCGCGTGGGTCGCCGATCCCGACTACGTTCATGAACAAGCCAGCGTTACCAACGGCCCGCAGTTACATTTCTTCTACCAGCCCGGTGAGAAGACCACAGAGAACTGGAAGAAGATGCAGCCCTACGCAGTCAGGCATTTTGAATTCATGAACAGTACCTTCGGAAAATATCCATACGATACGTATTCCATTATCCAGGGTGGTGATGGAGGCATGGAGTATCCAATGTGTACCCTCATTACCGGCGAACGCAGTTTTGGAAGCCTGGTCGGCGTTACCGCTCATGAAGCTGCTCATAGCTGGTATCAGGCGGTACTTGCCTCCAATGAAGCCCTCTACCCCTGGCTCGACGAAGGTTATGCCGACTTCTCAAGCCAGGAGTCCATGGCGACCATGTTTAATCAGCCCATTGAGTCTTCGCACAACGGCAGTTATGAGAGCTACTTCTCACTCATCAAGCGCGGACTTCAAGAACCGATCAGCCAGCATGCCGACCATTACAACACGAATGTTGCCTATAACACGGCCGCTTATTCGATGGGGACGGTGTTCCTGCAGCAATTAAAATACATCATTGGTGATCCGGTATTTTACAAAGGCATGCGCCTTTACTACAACACCTGGAAGATGCGGCATCCTGAGCCAAACGATTTCCTTCGCGTGATGGAGCGCGTATCCGACATGGAACTCAAATGGTACATGCTCTATTGGGTTAACACCACCAAAAAGATTGACTACGCGATCCGATCCGTCGTTGGTGAATCGGCGACGACTCTGATTCAGCTTGAACGTGTCGGTGATTTCCCGATGCCACTCGATGTAGTCGTCACTTACAAGGATGGCACGCAACAACTGCTGTACATTCCATTGAATGAAACACTGGGAAAGAAAAAATCCGACGGCAATTCTCTTGCGCGTGTCGATCTCGATGCCTGGCACTGGGTGAATCAGACTTATGTAGCACAGATCGAAAAGCCGATGTCCGAAATCGCTTCAGTGGAGATTGATCCATCGCAGCGGATGGCGGACATAGACAGAAAAAATAACCGGATGGATCTGACCGCTGATCTCAAGCCTTCGCGTTTTATTACGCGATAGCAAAACCGCTGAGAGTTCAGAGCAGGATTTCCGCTGGCGACGCTGCATACTCTCCTAACACCCGCCACCGTTATTTTGCTTTTACCGGTGTGCTCTTTAGCTTTATGCCCTATGCAACCGGATCAGGCAAAAAAGGAAATTCAAAGACTTACGAACCTGATTAACTATCACAATGATTTGTACTATCAAAAGAATAAGACAGAGATCAGCGACCAGGAATTCGACGCGTTGCTTCAGTCACTCAGCGCCCTGGAACAGCAGTACCCTCAATACCGCGAGCCCGACTCTCCCACTCAACGGGTAGGCGGCACTGTCACAAAGGAATTTGCAACGGTTTTTCACAAGTATCCCATGCTCTCGCTGGGAAACACCTACAGCCGGGAGGAACTTGAAGAATTCGACGGGCGTGTATCTCGCGGACTCGACGGCGATCAATATGAATACTTCTGCGAACTAAAGTTTGACGGGGTATCGATCAGTCTAACCTACGAAAACGGCGTACTGGTTCGCGGCGTTACGCGGGGCGACGGCGTCCGGGGCGACGATGTAACAAATAACGTAAAGACTATACGCAGCATTCCCCTCGTCGTAAAAGGCAAGAAGACGCCGGTCACCTTTGAAGTACGCGGCGAGGTGTTTATGCCCAAGTCCGTTTTTGCACAGTTGAACAAAGAGCGTGAGGACATAGGCGAAGAACGTTACGCAAATGCCAGAAACACAACAAGCGGAACCTTGAAGATGCAAGACTCCGGAGAAGTCGCGCGAAGAAAGCTGGACTGTTATGTTTATTATCTGAAAACCG
>Ga0193752_1000920_pt1 | contig 26206 bp, 36 predicted proteins | sample H1c1metaG_FD_144924 | JGI IMG/M metagenome (GOLD analysis project Ga0193752, IMG submission 144924) | Soil microbial communities from a riparian zone of the East river system, Colorado, United States - H1c1 | ecosystem: Environmental > Terrestrial > Soil > Riparian zone | place: USA: East River...
AGAAATTGTCGCCGGCGCCTTGCAGGATCATAACCGCGCGGTGATCATGGGCCAGCAAACCTTCGGCAAGGGTTCGGTGCAAACCATATTGCCGCTGGGCAACAACACCGCCATCAAGCTCACCACCGCGCGCTACTACACGCCGAACGGCCGTTCGATACAAGCCAAGGGTATTACGCCGGACATTCCGCTGGAAAGCGCCCTCGACAAAAACGCGAGCCTGCGTTTGCGCGAAGCCGACCTTACCAAGCACCTTGGCGATGGCAAGCCCGTCACCGATATAACGGACACCAAAAATCCGAAAGATCCGGACAAAGAGAAAATTGCCGCTGCCGTGAAAGCCAAATACAACTTCACGCCGGAAGCGCGGGCAGAAGTCGATCCCAAGGAACTGCGCCCCGCGCCGGGTGAAGTGGTGTCGAAGAAAGATTACGAACTGAATCAAGCGGTGGTTTTCCTGAAATCACGTGCGGCCACAGGCGCCAACTAAAAATCGTTTAAAAACAAATACTTACAATATATCCTCTGCCCGGTCGCGCAACGCTCGACCGGGCGTAGTTTTTTATGAACGACGAACAATTACTACGCTACAGCCGCCACATCCTGCTGCCGGAAATCGGCGTCGAAGGACAAGAGCGGCTGCGCGCAGCGCGCGCGCTGCTGATCGGCGCGGGTGGACTGGGCTCGCCCATCGCGCTGTATCTTGCGGCCGCCGGCGTGGGCACAATAATGCTGTGCGACGATGACAAGGTCGACCTCACCAATCTGCAACGTCAAATCGTGCATCGCACCGAGGCCATCGGGCGCCCCAAGGTGGAGTCCGCGCGCGACACGCTGGCGGGCGTCAATCCGGAAACGAAAATCGAAATGATCGCCGCGCGCGTGGCCGGCGATGAACTGGATCAACTCGTTGCGCGCGCGGATGTGGTGATCGACGGCTGCGATAATTTCGCCACGCGTCACGCTGTTAATCGCGCGTGCGTCAAATATCGCAAACCGCTGGTCTCCGGCGCGGGCGTGCGCTTCGATGGACAGATTTCGGTATTCGACATGCGCGACGCCGGTGCGCCGTGCTACGCGTGCCTGTTTCCGGAAGACGCCGAGAGCGAAGAACTGCGTTGCGCAGTGATGGGTGTGTTTGCGCCGCTCACCGGCATCGTCGGCTGCATACAGGCCGCGGAAGCGCTGAAAGTGCTCACCGGCGCAGGCACAACGCTCGCCGGGCAACTGATGCTGATTGATGCGCTGACCATGGACATACGCACCATCAAACTAAAGAAAGATCCGCGCTGCGCGGTATGCGGCGCACGCTGAGCACCCCGGCAATACAAGTTCGGGCTGAATCTGGCAGATGGTGTTCGAGGCCGGCTACAGGGTTTCAGTCTTTGCGCGACTGCCGTATGACAAATTAATTGCGGGCAGAATCAATTTGCACACGGCATCTGCCGATCACTATTTTTCATCGGTCGGTGATGCCCCCATGAGCACGACGCCTGGGCCCGACGCCAAGGGCGCTACCGCCGGCACTGGCGGTGGCGATATGATCTGCGCGGGGACGCGATTCAGCTCAGCGAGAATCATCTCGGCAAGATCCACGGGCAATGGCGCGACCCGCTGACGCAAGGCTGATAACATTTGCTCGCGCGCTTCAGTCGGCATTTTTTCGTATTCTTCGCGTGCTTCAGCGACAACACGCCGCTTTTGAGAAGACGACAGCGTATTGAGTTGCTCGTAAGCCTGTCGCGCGCCCGATGCTTTGAACGCCAGTTCGGCAATGATCACAGGCACTTCGGCCGCGTTTTTCGGATCCGCGATGATGAGTCGTACACTCGAATACACTTCATTGCGCTGAGACGAGCTCAAGTGCACAAAACCTTCGTCGATAATCTGACGCAACTGCCCGTCGTCAATGCCTCCCTTGGGTACGCCGCGCGGCGCGCGCTGCAATTCCGGGGTGCTCTGCCGCAAGGTTGCGCGTTCCACGGCATTCTCAATACCCGCGGAAATGACCTTGTCGCGAATTACTCGCAGTAACAACAGTGTTATTGGATCAATGCTGTATGCAGGCAGGCAGAATGTGGCGAACACTAAACCAACACAGAGCGTTCGGAAGTGATGCATCAAGTCACCCATACTGTCGCAATTGGAGAGCCGTTGTGGACTGTAAACATAAGATGCTATGGCAACGATATACCCGTTAACGGCGGTGTCAAGCCAACGAATACCGGGTTCCCCGAGGCAGGCAGGCGTGTTGTGGCGTGCACGCCACAGGCATAGGACGATATCGTATTAATGCCATTAATTAACCCCCGCGTGACGAAGACGTGCCAAGCGCTACCTCGTAACGTCTATGTATTTCGCATCATGTCCAGCGACAGGCCGCTTTCAACGGCGGCGTTCCCGGACAGCAAGGTCTGCAACTCGCGCGTCACCGCTGCCTGAGTCGGCGGATTGCGTCCGAGCATCTGCAACAACAATCGCGACGGCAAATCAGCCAGCGTCTCCGGCCGGTTCATCTTGATACGCGCGGCGCTTTCGACGTTCGATCGGAGATGCGTCGCCTTGAATCCGGCTTTCGAGCTCTCAATGGCATCGGCTATCGCCAGTTGCGAGCGTGCGATGCCCAGCAGTAATTCCGCGACCTGCTCGGTGGTGAGATTGGACATTTTTTTCTCCCTGTTTGATCCCGCAACATCCGCTACGCCAGCACGCCTTCCATCAACTGCTTCCACTGCTTCGCCCACAACTCCGTGGGATCGCGCTTAAAGCCGCTTTTCGCGAACTGATGCCAGCGGCCGTTGATCCAGCTCATGATGAGATTTCATTCTGCGTCATCGCAAAACGCAGCGATTGGCGCAACGTCGCTTCCAGCCGTTCGTGCAACTGGTTGATGCGCACCTGCAATTTTTCGTCTTCGTTGACCAGCGCATCGCCGATCAGCACGCGTGTCATGCCGCGGTTTTTTTGCGCGAAACCGAGCAGCACGCCGATCACCGCCTCGCTCTGGCGCAGACCGCTTTGTTCTTCGCTGGTGATTTTGTTGATCAGCGCAAACAACGTCTGCTCGATGAACTCAATCAAACCTTCGAACATCTGCGCTTTGCCGGAAAAATGACGATACAACGCGGCTTCGGACACATCGAGTTGCTTCGCCAGTGCGGCCGTGGTAACTTTTTCCGCAGCCGGCCCTTCGAGCATCTGTGCCAGCGTTTGCAGAATTTGATTCTTGCGGTCTCCGGTTCTTGCCAAGCTGTTCCCCTACGGTAACGGTCGAAACAAACGCGGCAATTGCGCCACGCTGCGCACGGTTTTGTCAACGTATCCAGGCGCCCTGCTGCGCAGCACCGCAGCGCCGGTTACCCATACGGTTTTCATCCCCAACCGCTTTGCCGTACGCAAATTATCAAGATTGTCTTCGACCATGATACAGCGGCGCGGACGCAAATGGTGGTTGCGGCACAATCTGAGAAACCCGAACGTATCCGGCTTAGGCCGATAGTGCGTGTGTTCGATGGTGTAAACGTCGGCAAACAGATCAAAGATGCCCAGCGCGCGCAGCACGGCTTGCGCGTAGTGCACCGGCGCATTGGAAAACACGAACTTGCGCCCCGGCAGACGGTTCAACGTTGCGCGCAGCATCGGCTCGGCCACCAGCACGCGGTGCAGATCGGGAAATTGATGGGTCTGCCACAGAAAATGCGCCGGGTCGATGTCATGGTGCCGCATCAACCCCAGAATGGTGGCGCCGTAGCGCTGCCAGTAGCTGTAGCGCAGCGCATTGGCCGCCTCTTCGTCAAGGTTAAGATGCGTTTGCACATACTCGATCATGGCGCGGTTGATGCGCGGAAACACGTGAACCGTGGCATTGTGCAACGTATTGTCGAGATCGAATATCCAGGCGCTGCTCACACTCAGCGGCTCTTGATCAATGTGCCCACGCCTTCGTTGGTGAGAATCTCCAGCAGCAACGCATGCGCCACGCGCCCATCGATGATGTGACAGGTGTTGACGCCGTTCTTCGCCGCATCGAGCACCGATGCGATCTTCGGCAGCATGCCGCCATGAATCGTGCCGTCCGCGAACAGCGCATCTATTTTTTTCGCAGTCAGTCCTGTTAAGAGTTTGCCGTTCTTGTCGAGCACGCCCGGCGTGTTGGTCAGCACCACCAGCTTTTCAGCCTTGAGTATTTCCGCCACCTTGCCCGCGACCAGGTCGGCGTTGATATTGTAGGACTCGTTGTTCTTGCCCACACCGACGGGCGCTATCACCGGAATGAAATTCTGCGTATGCAAAAGTTGCACAATGCCTGGATCGATGCTGTCGACTTCGCCCACCATGCCGATGTCGATAAATTCGCCGGGCTTCGCCGCGTCGGGCATCATCATCTTGCGCGCACGGATCAGACCACCGTCGGCGCCGGTGAGCCCGACCGCGCGACCGCCGTGCTTGTTAATGAGATTGACGATGTCCTTGTTAACCTGGCCGCCCAGCACCATTTCAACCACATCCATGGTCTCGGCGTCGGTAACGCGCATGCCTTGAATGAACTCGCCCTTTTTGCCGACTTTTTTCAGCCACTCGTCGATCTGCGGACCGCCGCCGTGCACCACCACCGGGTTCATGCCCACCAGCTTGAGCAACACCACATCGCGCGCGAAACCTTCCTGCAGCGCCGGATCGGTCATCGCGTTGCCGCCGTATTTCACGACAATGGTTTTGCCGTGAAAACGCTGGATGTACGGCAGCGCTTCGGCAAGGATTTGTGCCTTCAAAGTGGCGTTCGGCGGACTCGTGGTCATGGGCGCAGATGGAAAAAGTAGGTTGAGGTGAGGACTCGCTTATTTTACACGAGCAAAAAAACGGCGGGGCGCCGTGATGGCCGCCCCGCCGCTTTTTTTGACGTCTGAACTGCGTTACTGAATCGTAATACGCTTGGCCGCCGCTGCCGCTTTCTTCGGCAGCGTCAGTTCCAGCACGCCGTCGGCGTAGCGTGCGTTTATCGCATCTTCGTCAACCGCAACACCCAGCGCAAACGCGCGGTAATACTTGCCAGCGTAACGCTCGGTGCGCAGCACGCGCTCGCCATCCTTGACTTCTTTCTCGCGGCGCGCTTCGGCGCTGATCGCCAGTTGGTCGCCGTCAATCGAAATCTGGATGTCTTCTTTTTTTACACCCGGCAGCTCGGCATGCACGGTATAGGCCTTGTCATTTTCGGCGATATCCGCACGAAATTTTGCGGCAGATTCGTCGCCATCAACGGCTACCGGCCGCACCAGAAAGCCGCGAAATAACTGATCAAACGCGTCGTCAAAACGTGTATAGCGTGCAATGTTTACCATGTGGTTTTCTCCAATTTAGTCGAGCGTCTTGCGCCCATGGTTCGAATATGGGAGTCTGCGATTCAAATTCAAGAGCATCGTTGCGGATTTCCATCTGATCGCTCTTAAAATAACGTAACTATTTGATTTTAAACAATAAATTGAATATCGCCCAAATACCGCTGCTCGACGGTACGCAGGTCGAACAACACCGCAGCTACCTGTTGCGCTACGCGATGTTGCAACTGCGCGACGCCGGCGCGGCCGAAGATGCCGTGCAGGACACGCTGATCGCGGCGCTGGAAGGATTCGATCGCTTTTCCGGCAACTCATCCGTCAAGACTTGGCTCACCGGCATACTCAAACACAAGATCATCGATCATCTGCGGCGCCAGTCGCGCGAGCAGCCGCTGGTGAATGACGATGAGCGCAGCGAAGCCGATGCGGTGGATGCCCTGTTCAAGTCCGACGGCCATTGGGAATCGCGGCCCGGCGCCTGGGGCAACCCGGACCAATCGCTGGAAAATAAAAAATTTCTCGAAGCGCTGGAAAAATGCACGCAGAACCTGCCGGCTAAAACCGCCCGCGTGTTCATGATGCGCGACGTGATGGAAATCGACACCGAAGACATCTGTAAGGAACTCGGCATCACCTCGACCAACTGCTGGGTGATGCTGCACCGTGCGCGGCTATCGCTGCGCGAATGCCTCCAAATCACCTGGTTCGGAAAATCGTGATGCGCCTCTTGTCCTGCAAAGAGACTACCGCGCTGGTGTCCCAGGGGCTCGACCGCAAACTTTCGCTGTGGGAGCGCTGCGCGCTGAGGATTCACCTGCTGGTGTGCGATGCCTGCCGTAATTTTGTGCGGCAGTCGGCATTTATCCGGCGTGCGGTGCGACGCCTTGCCGGGCACGACGACGCGTAGCGCCGGCGCAAACCAAACAGCACTTTAACCAGTCAGCCATGCTCGCGTATAATCGCGGTGTGGCAACCCGTCTTCTATTTCTGCTGCTGTTTTTGTTTGGCGCCGCTGGCACGCATGCGCAGTCGCCGGCCGTGCCGGCCTCGCAAATTGCCGCGCGCGCCTGGGTACTTCTCGATACCCAAAGCGGCCAGTTGATCACCGGTTACAAGCACGATGAGCGCTTCGAGCCGGCGTCGCTCACCAAACTGATGAGCGCATACCTGGTGTTCGACGCGCTGAAACAGAAAAAAATCAAACCCGAGCAGATCGTGCCGGTGTCCGACAAGGCACGCAAAGCCATCGGCTCGCGCATGTTCATACAGGTGGACATAGCGGTGACAGTGAATGAACTGATACGCGGCATGATCATTCAGTCCGGCAACGACGCCACCATCGCGCTCGCCGAGGCCGTCGCCGGCAGCGAAGAAGCCTTCACCGCGCAAATGAATCAGCAAGCCAAACGCATGGGACTGGCAAATACGCAGTTCGCCAATTCCACCGGTCTGCCGGCGCCGCAGCACGCGTCCACCGCGCGCGATCTGGCGACACTCACGTCGGCGCTGATCCGCGACTACCCTGAGTATTACCCGCTCTATGCGCAAAAGGAATACCGCTACAACGACATCACGCAGGCCAATCGCAACCGGCTGCTGTGGCGCGACCCGACGGTCGACGGCGTGAAAACCGGTCACACCGAGGCCGCGGGCTGGTGTTTGATCAGTTCAGCCAAGCGCGACAACCGGCGGCTCATCGCCGTGGTGCTGGGTGCGGCGTCGGATTCTGCGCGTGCTGCGGAAAGCCAGAAGCTGCTCAATTACGGCTACCAGAATTTTGACACCGTGCGCTTGTACGATACCGCGCAGGCGGCTTCTACACCGCGCGTTTGGAAAGGCACGCTCAACACCGTCAAAGCGGGCTTTCCAGAAGGCCTCTACGTCACCGTGCCCAAGGGTCAGAGCGGCAATCTCAAAGCCAAAATCGAAAGCCGGCAGCCGCTGATCGCGCCGTTGCATCGCGGGCAAACCCTCGGCACCCTGAATCTGGAATTGGACGGCAAGCCGTATCACACGCTGCCGCTGGTCGCGCTTGAAGACGTGCCGGTTGCCGGCATATTCGGCCGCGCCTGGGATGCGTTGCGCCTGTATATACAGTGAGTTTCCGTAGAGGATCGCATGAGTGAAATGGTCTATCTGAACGGCGAATTCGTGCCGCTGGAAGAAGCGCGCATTCCGGTACTCGACCGCGGCTTCATCTTCGGCGACGGCATTTACGAAGTAGTGCCGGTGTATTCACGCAAGCCGTTTCGCATGGCGGAGCATCTGCAGCGCCTGCAAAACAGCCTGGATGGCATACGACTCGCCAATCCGTTGAGCGACTCGGCGTGGATCAAACTCATGCACGACATCATCGCCAAAAACGACGGCGACGACCAGTCGATTTACCTGCAAGTCACGCGCGGTGTAGCCAAGCGCGATCATGCGTTCCCGAAGAACGTGAAGCAAACGGTGTTCATGATGTCGAGTCCGCTCACCACACCGCCGCGCGAGCAAATCGAGAACGGCATGCCGGCGATTACCGCCAATGATTTTCGCTGGCTAAAATGCGACGTCAAATCCACTGCGCTGCTGGGCAATTGCCTGCTGCGCCAGCTTGCGGTGGACGCCGGCGCGATTGAAACCATTCTGTTTCGCGACGGCAAACTCACCGAGGCTTCGGCCAGCAATGTGTTCGTGGTGAAAAACGGCGTGCTGCTGGCGCCGCCCAAAAACAATCTGGTGTTGCCGGGTATCACCTACGATGTGGTACTGGAAATCGCCCAGGCACGCGAGTTCGAAGTCGAAGTGCGCGAAATCTCCGAAGCGGAAACGCGTAACGCCGATGAAATCTGGGTGACGTCGTCGACCAAGGAAGTGCTGGCCATCACCACGCTCGACGGCAAACCGGTCGGTGACGGCAAGCCGGGCATGCTGTTTCGCCGCATGCACGCGCTGTATCAGGAGTTCAAGCGCGACATCATGCGGGTGAAATGACGCGCAAGACTTGATGCGCCCATGGCCGAACCGAGCCTGCTGGAATTTCCGTGCGATTTTCCGCTGAAGATTATCGGCTATCAGCGCGCGGGGTACGCGCAGGCCATACTCGAAGTGGTCAAGCGCCACGCACCCGATTACGACGGCAGTGAAATGGAAATGCGCCCCAGCAGCAAAGGCAAGTATCTGAGCCTGACCTGCACCATACGCGCGGTCTCACAACGCCAGCTCGATGATTTATATCGGGAGCTTTGCGACCACCCGATGGTGGTCAACGTGCTGTGACGGACTGCTGTGACAGACCAACCCCGTTCAGGATTTTTTCGCGGCCTTCTTGCCGGGCGCTGCCTTCACCGCTTCTTTGCCCTGCGGCCGTGAATTACCATATGATCTCTTGAAACGCTTGCCCTTCGCGGTACGCTTGTCGCCTTTGCCCATGGTGTTGATCCCTGAATAAAACGCTGTATTTTACGCTTGTGCGGCGCGCGATCCAATCGATTCACTTAAATCAGCGTTAGTGCACGCGCTTTGCGGCCTCGGGCGCGATCAGCACAAGCCCGCGCGAGGTCATGCGGTAGCGCCGCGTGGTTGCGCGTGTCGGGCAGCATGCAGCATCACCCTGTCTGAACGTGAGCATCTCCACCACCACCGCGCGCTGCAGAATGGTGACGCGGTTGGCCTCGCCCGCGCCCGGCCCGCTGACCAGCACATGGGCGTGATAGCGCAAGGCGTCACGGTGGCCTTCGTACGCGTTATCGCGCTGACGCCTGAACGCGACCAGGTAGCGTGATTCGCCGTGCTGCGCGGCACGCGGCTTAAGTGTGTACAGCACAGCGACGTCGTTGCGCCCGTCGCCATCGAGATCGCCCACCACGCGGTAACGCGCAGCCTGAACTTCGACGCTATGGGCCTGCTGCGCGTGCGTGTTAAGCCACCGCTGGATTTCAGTGTCGTCGCGTGTAGCGGTGGCTGGCAACGCAGCGAGCGCGCAAACGCTTGTAAGCGCCATGCACGCTAAAATAAAAAATTGTTTAAAAACAAACACTTACAAAAAAATCGAATATGCCGTCTCAGCGCACGCGGTAGATATTTTTGAACGCCACGGGAAACAAAGCCGGAATATCGGATTTGGGATGCCGCACGTACGCTGGAAATTCACCACATTGTTTAACCAGTTTTTCCTTGTCGGCCAGCAAAGCCTTCTTGTTTTCTTCGCGCATTTGATAAATCTCGGCCTGATACTTGCCGTAATTTTTGGAATAGTCCGCCTGATCTTTCGATGCTCGTTTCACGATCGCCGCAAAGCGATTGTCAAGATCATCAACGATACGCATATGGCGGTTAAGCCAGTCTTGATACGCCTCGGAAAAATCTTCGCGTTTCGCGGGCTGCGCCGTCATGCAGGCGTCACGCAGCACCAGAACGCGCTGATACTCGTTATACAACGTGGCAAGATCGGCGGTGTAAGTGCCGCTCTCGGCCGCATGCATCGCGCCGCTGGCGCATACCGCTGCGAACACGACACACCGCAGGCCGCCTTTAAGCAATAAACCGATATCCATGGAATTTCACTGGTATTCGTTGACCGGGAAAGGCGGCATTGTGCTACCGTTCCCGCCATCGGACAACTCTTGCCGTCATGAACTCCCCTGTTCGTTCTATCATGCACGCACCTCTGCCGGTCATACGCAACATGGGGCTCTCTGAATATCTGCCCACCTGGCGCGCCATGCAGACGTTCACCGCCGAACGTGACGCCGCCACGCCCGACGAACTCTGGCTATTACAACACCCGCCAGTCTATACGCTGGGACTGGCCGGCAAACCCGAACACTTGCTGCGCGCCGATACCGGCATCCCGCTGATCAAAACCGACCGTGGCGGACAAATCACCTACCACGGCCCCGGACAACTCGTGGCCTATCTGCTGCTCGACATGAAACGGCTCAGAAGATGGAAGCCGCCGTGATAAACTTACTCGCAGATTACGGCATAGTGGCACGCCATCGCACCGACGCGCCGGGCGTCTACGTTTCGCAGGACGGGAACGCAGCAAAAATCGCCGCATTGGGCTTGCGCGTCAAAAACGGCTGCTGCTATCACGGACTGGCACTCAATATCGACATGGACCTCACCCCTTTCCAAGCCATCAATCCCTGCGGCTACGCAGGCATGGCGGTGACGCAACTGCGCGTGCTGGGTGTCAGCCATACGTTTGAAACCGTAAGCGAAAAACTTACCCGGCATCTGCTGCGCGTACTGGCGACCTGACCAAAGCGAAATGAGCGAACTCGGCGAAAAACAAAAAGGCAAGGCCAAAACAGCGCGCATCCCGATCAAGATTGTGCCGGTCGAAGCGTTGAAAAAGCCCGACTGGATCCGCGTGCGCCTCACCGACAGCCCGCGCTTTCGCGAGATCAAGCAGATTCTGCGCGAACAGAAACTGCACACCGTGTGCGAAGAAGCGAGCTGCCCCAATATCGGCGAATGCTTCGGCAAGGGCACCGCAACTTTCATGATTCTCGGCGACCTGTGCACGCGCCGCTGTCCGTTCTGCGACGTGGGCCACGGCCGGCCGCTGCCGCCCGACGCGGAAGAACCGGTGCATCTAGCCGACACTATTGCCGCGCTGAAACTGAAATACGTGGTAATCACCAGCGTCGATCGCGACGATCTGCGCGATGGCGGCGCCTCTCACTTTAAGGAATGCATACGCGAAGTACGCGCACGTTCGCCGCAAACCCGCATCGAAGTACTGGTGCCGGATTTTCGCGGACGACTCGACATCGCGCTCGACATACTGTCCGAGTACCCACCCGATGTGATGAACCACAATCTCGAAACCGTGCCGCGCCTGTACAAGCAGGCACGCCCCGGCGCGGATTATCGGAACTCTTTGCTGCTATTGAAAAAATTCAAGGCGCGCTTTCCGCATATACCGGCCAAGTCGGGCCTCATGGTGGGCCTGGGCGAAACCGACGATGAGATACTCGAAACCATGCACGATCTCAGAGCGCACGACGTCGACATGCTCACCATCGGCCAGTACCTGCAACCGAGCGCCCATCATCTGCCCGTGCTGCGTTACGTGGAACCGGCGGTGTTTGATAGGTATGCGGCAAAGGCCGCCGAGATGGGCTTCATCCACGCGGCCAGCGGGCCGCTGGTGCGCTCAAGCTATCATGCGGACCAGCAGGCGCAGGATGCGGGTGTTACTTAGATTTTTTCGCTGAGCTTTTCTTCAATCAGCGCGTGCAGTTTGCCGAAGTCCGGTTCACCGACGATACGACTGACAATATTGCCGCGCTTGTCGATGACAAAAGTCGTCGGCGTCTGCATTAAATCCCCAAATGCTTTGGCGTGTTCTCCCACCGGATCAAACGCCACTTTGAACGGTAGCGCGCGCTGCTCGGCGTAACTGATCACCCGGTTCGGCGGGTCGTACCACATCGCCACCGCCACGGTTTCAAAGCCGCGCGCCTGAAATTTCCGGTGTGTCTCGATCAGTTGCGGCATTTCTTTGAGGCAGATCGGGCAATCCGTGGCCCAGAAATTTACCAGCACCACCTTGCCACGTAACTCGCTAACAGCGATTTTTTCGCCCTTGATTGTCAAAAAGGTCACGACAGGAGCCGCTTTTTTCTCGAATGCCGGAGCACACGACGCAAAAACAGTTGCCGCCAGCACCACCAGCAGCATACGATTGCGCAACCTGCCCATGGAACTCGGGTTCAGACCGAAAAGGAGACTCATATGTTGCGTATTCTGAGTATTTTTGTGCTGGCTGTCATTACATCATCTGCATTCGCGCAGTTGTCTTCCATCAGCAACACCGAGGCCTCCAGCGGATTGAAACAGGCGCTGCACGATGGCTCCGTCGCCGCCGTCGCCAAGCTCGGTGTGGAGAACGGATTTTTCACCAATCCCCAGGTAAAAATTCCACTGCCGCCGGCATTGAAAAAAGTCGAAGGCGCGCTGCGCCTCGCCGGCATGAAAAAGCAGGCGGATGATCTGGTGCTGTCGATGAATCGCGCCGCCGAACAAGCCGTGCCGGAAGCCAAGCAACTGCTGGCCGATGCGGTTTCCAAAATGTCCCTGCAGGACGCCAAGGGCCTCCTCACCGGCGGCCAGACTTCGGTGACCGATTATTTCCGCCGCACCACCAGCGCGCAACTTACAGAACGCTTCCTGCCCATCGTCAAGAAAACAACGGAACGCGTCGGCCTGGCGCAGCAATACAACTCGCTCGCCGGACAGGGCGCATCGTTGGGGCTAATCAAAAAAGATCAATCCACCGTGGAAGGTTATGTCACGCAAAAATCGCTCGACGGCCTGTACTTCATGATCGGCGAGCAGGAAAAAGCGTTTCGCACCAACCCGCTCGGCGCGACCAGCGATATCGTCAAGAAGGTTTTCGGCGCGCTGAAGTAGTGCGTGGCTGCGCCGTGGCAACGCTGTAATCGGCGATTGCTTTCAATACACCGGCGTCTTCGCCGATTGCTTTAGCCACGCGCAATTTAATCCCGCTCACCGCGCGCGCCTGCATAGCGAGTTTTGGCAAGTCGCCGCGCACATGCAGACCGCCGCCGAGGAATAGCGGCACGATCACTGCTTTGTTCACGCCCTTCTGCGCAAGCATTTTCGCGGCGTCCGCAAGATTCGGCGACATGAATTCACCGAACGCGAGTATCGCGTGACATTCACTGCTTTTTTTTATTTCTTTCAGCAGCTTGTCGAAAGGCTTGCGCCACGCGGCGTTACGCGAGCCGTGGGCGAACAAGATCAATCCTATGACGAATTGATGTAAGTATTTGTTTTTATTCATCTTTTTATTGAGCTGTTTTCGGCACATTCGCGACGCGCACCATTTCCGCGTAGCGATCATGTTCCTCCCGCAGGAATTTTCGAAATTCCGCCGGGCTGCGTCCGTCCGGCTCATAGCCGCCGGAGACGATGGATTCGCGGACACGCGGTGTCTGCAGCGCTTTGGCAACTTCCTGCTGCAAACGTGACACCACAGCCGCCGGCGTCTTGCCGGTGGCAAACCAGCCATGCCACGAACCGGTGAGTTCAAGATTGGGTACACCCGCTTCGCTCATGGTCGGCAGTTGCGGCAGGCCGGCGAAGCGCGACGATCCGGTAAATGCAATCGCCTTGGCGCGGCCCGCCTTGATCAAGGCCAGCGCGATGGTCGCGGGAATAAATGTCGCCTGCACTTCACCCGCCAGCACGGCATTCATCGCGGGTGCTACGCCTTTGTACGGCACGTGCAGCAGCTTGATACCGGCACGCACGCTGAATAACTCCGCCGCCAGATGCAGCGTGTTGCCCACGCCGGGTGAGCTGTAACTCAGATTGCCGGATTGACGCGCCAGCGCAATCAACTCTTTCACCGAATTCGCCGGCACGGCAGGATGCAGCACCAGCAGATAGCCGGTGCCCAGCACAACATTCGTCACCGGCTCGAAATCCCTGAAAATATCGTAAGGCAGTTTGATATAGGTTTGCGGATTGATTACAAAAGACGCAGTCACATGCAACAACGTGTGTCCGTCGGGCTGCGCTTTGGCGACGATGTCGGTGCCGATAATACCGTTGGCGCCACCGCGATTATCGAGCACAAAAGATTGGCCAAGTTGTGCGCCGACTTCGTTGGCAACGCTGCGTGCGATCACATCCGCAGTACCGCCTGCGGCGAATGGCACGATCAGGCGCACTGGACGCGCGGGATAATTTTGCGCGATGGCGCTTGCCGCACACGCAAACAGTAATGCGACGCATCCAGCGACATCCGCTCGCATGTTGCTACTCAACTAGCGCATCGCCTCGGGTGGCGCGTTTGCATCCAGCGTAAATTGCCAGCCGAGGTTCTTGAGTTTGTCCACCATCTCCGGCCCAAACTTTTGCCGCATGCAGGCCCGCGCCGTTACCCGGCGGACAGGTCACAATGCCCAGACGAAACACGCCAGCATCGCCGCCGACCACCGGCGGCGCGGGCGCGAGCTGGCCACCGAGGCCCGCCGGCGACATGATGTTGTAGGTGGTCTTGGCGGTAATCAGTTCCAGCACTTCAGGCGGCATGCCCTTGTTCAAGCCGTGCTGCGCCTTGGTCGATTTCAAATCCTTGAAACGCGCGATGCGCGTTTTCATTTCTTCCTGCGTGGGTCTTTTGGTTTTGGCGGGCATGGGTTTCCCTTAATCAGCAACCGAGTTTCTCCGCCAAATCAACCATATCATCCGCATTCACGATGAATGACGGCTCGTCGGCAAGATCCTTGTTGGTGTTGCGGCCGTGCTCGTGCGGACGACGCACGAAGGCGGTTTTCAGGCCATATTTCTGCGCCGCAAACAGATCGTGTTTGTGCGCCGCGACCATCATCACCTGCTCGGGCTTAAGGCTAAAGGCATCCGCCGCGCCGAGGTACGCCTCCGCGTCGGGCTTGTAGTGATGAAACGTTTCCGCCGACAGCACGCAGTCCCACGGCAGGCCGCCGAATTTGGCCATGTTCACCAGCAGCGACGTGTTGCCGTTGGACAGCGTGGAAATGATATAGCGTTTTTTCAGCCGCTTCAGCCCTTTTACGGTATCCGGCCACGGCTTCAGGCGATGCCACACGCGATTCAGATGATCCTTTTCATCTTCGCTTAAATCGTTAATGCGAAACTTTACCAGCAGATCATCGAGAACCAGGCGATGCAGCGCATCGATTTTGGTCCACGGCAGCTCACCACGCGTCACACGATCCATCGCCGGTCGGTAGCCCGCACGCCAGGCATCGGCAAATTTCGTCCAGTTCACGCGCAGCCCTTTGGCCTTGCCCCATGCGCGGCAATCCTTGATGATGCTGCCGCGAAAATCGACGCAGGTGCCGAATACGTCGAAGGTCAATGCCTTGATGCTGGAGAAATCGGAATTCATGACAGAGGCCTCAAATTTCTTTTGGTTTACTATCGTTGCGGATTATTGCACGGCTGGTGGAAATTGTTCGGCCCGCACGTGCATCGCACCCATTGCGGGAGAATCCTTGTCCAGCACTATACGCGTGCTGGCAACTGACGTTTATCATCGCCCACGTGCCACACCATCAACTCAAAGAGGCCTTCAGTTAACGCCGATATAACGCCTCCAAAACGACGCTACTGTAGAACGAGATTTGCAGTTCTGATGACCTGACGGAACCGCCCTATTTCGCGCTGGATCAGTTCGTCGGTTTCCCTTGGCGAGGTTGCTCGAACGTTGTAACCCTGACCTTCCAGAAAATGGTTCACGTCGGGAGATTTCAGCGACGCGAGCATATCCTGATAAATCTTCTCGATGATGGGACGGGGTGTTTTCGCCGGCGCCAGAAAGCCCTGCCAGCTCCCGAGATTGAACCCCGGCAGACCGACCTCCGCAAGCGGGGGGACATCCGGCAGCGCCTTGGAGCGTTCCTTGGTCGTCACTGCAATCGCGGTAAGACGTCCAGCCCGCACGTGTTCCGTCACTGCCGCGAGGGTGATGAGGATGGCATCCACGTGACCGCCGAGCAACTCTATCGTGGCCGGCGCACCACCTTTATAAGGAATATAGGTGTACTGAGTGCCCGTTTGTTGCGCAATCAGTTCATTGGCAATATGGTGCAACCCGCCGAGCCCGGTCAGTCCAAACAACAAGCCGCCATTTTTCTTTTTTACGTAGGCGATGTAATCGGAAAAACGCTTCGGCCCGAGATCGTTACGCACGACCAGTATTGCCGGATTGACAACGGCTTGTGTAATTCCCGCAAACGCCGTTGCCGCGTCAAATCCCAAGCCACTCTGGTTGGCACTAATCGGCAGCCCCGATCCGGAAGCCAAAAGCGTATGGCCGTCCGGCGTGGCGTCCGCGACGCGCTTCATGCCGATATTACCGCTGGCGCCGGGCACGTTCTCTACGACGACGGGCCGGCCCCATAGCTCGCTTAGCTTGCGGGCGACGGTACGCGTCAACATATCCGAACTGGCGCCGGCTGATGTCGCCACGATAATCCGTACCGGCCGCTCCGGGAATTTACTGACGTCCCTTCCGATCTGCGCAGCCTGCGCCGTTCCGCCGAAAATAAATACGGCCAAAAAAAATAATGGACTCAACTTCCTTTTCAACAACATGGGTTACCCTTTCAGTTTTCAAGGTAGCGTCCAGTTGTCTGGTGAGCACTTGCGTTTTTAAAAAGCGCCGAGAACACGGCGTAAATCTACGATGCATGAATGCCGAAAGACTCATCATTCCGGCTTGATGCTTGCGACCCGTACCACCGGGACCCAACGCCTGACATCGTCACGGATCGCAGCAGAAAACTGGTGCGGCGTACCGGCAATAATGTCGAAACTCGCATCGCGCAGTTGCTGGTTCACAGCAGGCGTGCGCAGGATCTTCACGATTTCACGGTTGAGCTGATTGACGATCGTTGACGATGTACCTGCAGGCGCCAGCACGCCAGCCCAGAAATTGACCTGATAGCCGGGCAGCGTTTCGCCTATGGTCGGCAGGTCCGGCAGCACAGAAGCGCGCCTGGCACCTGCCACAGCGATGGCTCTGATCCTGCCGCTGCGGATATGCGGCAGTGCCGGCGCGAGCCCGACGAACAGCAACGGCACCTGTCCACCGATCAGTTCAATCACTGCGGGTCCACCGCCCTTATAGGGCACGTGCAACAGGCGCAGCCCCGCACGATCCTGCAGCATTTCGCCCGCGAGATGCATGACACTGCCGATACCGGGCGATCCGTAGATCAGCTCTTCCCGTTTGCTCCTGGCGAACGATATGACATCCTGAACGGTTCGGCCCGGGAAAGACGGATGTGCAGCCAGCACCACGGGTTGATCCACTAACTGGATCACTGGCGCGAAATCTTTCTCGGGATCGTACGGTTTCTGCGGGAAAATGTTCGGCGCTATGGCAATGTGGCTGATGGAACCCAAAACGAGCGTGTAGCCGTCGGGCTTGGCCCTGGCGACCAGGGCAGCACCGATCGTGCCGCCGCCGCCCGCGCGATTGTCTACGACGACGGGCTGTCGCCACACGTCCGTCAGGCGCGGGCCGATGGCGCGGGCAAGGATATCGTTCGCCCCGCCCGGTGCGGTTGGAACGATCAGCCGTATCGGCTTCTGCGGGTACGTCTGCGCCGTAGCAGCAACAGAAACTAAAAGTGCGTTAGCCAGAAAATAGGCTTTTGTCAGTGTGCTCATCATTTTTCCTTAAGTGAGATATGTAAAATAAAATCTGTGGGTTTGTTCATTCGCCTTTCACGCCGGCGATACGGACGACGTGACGGTTCTTGTCGATCTCTGCCCGCACAAAGCGCTCGAACTGCACGGGCGAAACGTTGGCACGCACATCGGCGCCGCCGGCCGCCAGCCGCTCCTTTACATAGGGCAGATTGAGAATGGCGTTGATTTCAATATTGATTTTTTTAACAATGGCGCGCGGCGTTTTGGCGGGAACAAATACGCCGTACCACTGCACCAGTTCAATATCGGGATAACCGGCTTCCTTCAATGTCGGCACCTCGGACAAGGCATGCGAACGCTCTGCGCTGGTCACTGCCAGGGCGTTCAGCCGCCCGGATTTCACATGCGGCACCGCAGGCAACAACGCCTGAAAGCCTACCGGCACATGTCCCGCCACGTTATCGATCAACGCCGGCCCCGCACCCTTGAACGGGATATGCGTCATATCGAATTTCGCGATGCTTTTCAGCCATTCGGCGGCCAGATGCTGCGGGCTGCCGGTGCCCACCGATGCATAAGAAAGATTGCGCTGCTTTGCAACGACAATCAGCTCTTTGACCGATTTCACCTGGATCGACGGATGCGCAACGATGATGAGGGGCGTGGTGGATGCCAGCGTTACCGGCTGCAAATCGGTACGCGGATCGTAGGGAACACTTTTGAAGAGGCTGATGTTGGTGGCGATTTCAGAGGAAGCGCTGAACAGAATCGTGTGGCCGTCGGGCACCGCCTTGGCAACGATATCGGTGCCAATGATGGCATTGCCGCCGGGCCGGTTATCGACCACGATCTGCTGCCCCCAGCGCTCCGCCAGTTTCGGTGCGACACTGCGCGCGTTAATGTCGGTTCCGCCGCCCACCGAGTAGGGAACGACGATACGTATCGGGCGCTTAGGGTAGTCGGGTTGTGCTGCTACAGGAAAGCAGGCGGCCGCCAGCATCTCAGCGACGCTGAGAACCGGCCGTTCAATTAGATGTTCAAACAACATGGATCGCTCCCTTATGGTTCAGGAATGCGTCCAGTTGTCTGGTCAGCGTTCTCGGATCAGTTTAAAAAATTGTGAATGCTTGAAATACACCGCACGATAAAAATAACACCAGCTTCGTTTTAGCGAAGGGCCTTGGTTTCCCCGCCGAAGCGCCGCTTTTTGCGCACTTCGATCTGTATCACTTTGGCATTGTGAATCACCACTTCGACCGAGCCGTATTCGATGCCGGTAATGGCGCGCAGAATTTCCTGCTGGATGTCGAGCGGAACAACTTTCCCGTCATCGGTGTCTTGGGCATATTGAATGGCACGGTTGGACTGCATAAATTCTCCATTAAATAAACAATGTCGATCAGGGGCTTTGCCGTGGTTCCGTGAACACACGCATTGCACGCGGGCGCACCCACAGCGATTCACCGGAACTCAGATTCAGCTCACGGTAACGGTGGACCGGCAACTCTGCCTCGATGATTTGAGCATTGTCGCTGCGCGCCAGTTCAACGCGTGCCGTGGGACCAACGATGAGCGTCCGGCCCAGTCGTACGGCGATGCCATTGCCGTCTGAAGATACGCGCTCGATCTCCAGCTCATGCGGCCGCACATAAGCCACTGCGGATACCTCGTTTCCGCCGCGATGCTCAGGTGCCTCAAAGCTGGCCGCACCCACGTGCAACCTGCCGTTATGCGCGCGGCCGTGTAGTTGATTCACATTTCCCAAAAATCCATACACAAAAGGCGTGGCCGGATGTTCGTACACTTCTTCCGGCGTGCCGATTTGTTCGATGCTGCCCTGGTTCATCACCACCACGCGATCCGCCACTTCCAGCGCTTCTTCCTGATCATGCGTGACGAACACACTGGTCACGTGCACTTCGTCATGCAAGCGCCGCAGCCACACGCGCAGTTCTTTGCGCACTTTAGCGTCGAGCGCGCCGAACGGTTCATCGAGCAACAGGACGCGCGGCTCCACCGCGAGTGCGCGGGCGAGTGCGATGCGCTGACGTTGACCGCCGGAGATCTGATGGGGATAACGTTGCGCCAGTTCTTCCAGCTGCACCAGCTTGAGCAGTTCCTGTACTTTACTGCGGATGGCATTGTTTGCCGGTCGTGTACTGCGCGGCCGTACACGCAAACCAAACGCGATGTTTTCAAATACCGTCATGTGCCGGAACAGCGCATAATGTTGAAACACAAAGCCCACGTGGCGCTCGCCCACTGGTGTAGCAGTAGTATCTTCGCCGTTAAACAGAATGCGTCCACGGTCGGCTGCTTCGAGTCCCGCGATAATACGTAACAGCGTGGTCTTGCCCGAACCCGACGGCCCCAACAGTGCCACCAGTTCGCCGCTGGGCACTTGCAGGTCTATCTCTTTCAGCGCCGCGAACGCGCCGAAATGCTTGCTAATCCCTGCTATGGTGATCCCCATAAATTATCCTTTAAAAACAAATACTTACAATGATATTGTGTTTCGACGCGTGCGCCATTCAATAAATGTTTTCAACAGCAGCGTCACCAGCGCCAGCAGCGCCAGCAGCGATGCCACCGCAAAAGCCGCCGTGAAGTTGTATTCGTTATAGGCAATTTCGACATGCAACGGCATGGTGTTGGTCATGCCGCGGACGTGGCCCGACACTACCGATACCGCGCCGAATTCGCCCATGGCACGCGCGTTACACAGAATGACACCGTAGAGCAGCCCCCATTTGATATTGGGCAGCGTCACGCGCCGGAACATCTGCCAGCCGCTCGCGCCGAGCACCAATGCGGCCTCTTCTTCCTCTTTCCCTTGCGCCTGCATCAGTGGGATCAGCTCGCGCGCAACAAACGGAAAGGTAACGAAGATGGTGGCCAGGAAAATGCCCGGCAGCGCAAAGATCACCTTGATATCGTGCTCCGCCAGCCACGGCCCCAGCCAGCCCTGCAGCCCGAACACCAGCACATAAATCAGCCCCGAAATCACCGGCGAAATCGAGAACGGCAAATCAATGAGCGTAATCAGAAAGTTCTTGCCGCGAAACTCGAACTTGGTGATGGCCCACGCCGCCGCCACGCCAAACACCAGATTGGCAGGCACCGCCACCGCGGCCACCAGCAGCGTCAGCCTGATCGACGACAGCGCATCGGGGTCGGTGATGGCCTTGAAATAAACGTCGAGCCCCTTCTTCAGCGCTTCGTAGAACACGCTGCTCAGTGGCACGATCAGCATCAGGCCCACAAAAAGTAAAGCGGCCCCGATCAGGAGATAACGTACCGCGGCGGGTTCTTCACGCACGCCGCGCCTGACGCGCGAACGCTGCCCCGGCTCCACCAGCGCTTCCGGGTAGCTCAGCGTATCCCACATTACGCTGTGGCGTTCAGTTTGCGCGTTTTCCATTGGAGATAATTGATCAGCAAAAGAAGCGTGAATGAGGCCATCAACATCACCACCGCTATCGCCGTGGCGCCGGCGTAGTCGTACTGCTCCAGTTTGGTGATGATGATGAGCGGTGTGATTTCGGAAATCATGGGCATGTTGCCGGCGATAAAAATTACCGATCCGTATTCGCCCAGCGCTCGCGCAAAGGAAATCGTGAAACCGGTAAGCAGCGCCGGCAACAGCGCCGGAAATATCACGCGCGTGAACGTCTGCCAGCGGCTGGCGCCCAGTATGGCAGCCGCCTCCTCAAGTTCAGGTTCCAGTTCCTCGATCACGGGCTGCAACGTGCGCACCACAAACGGCAAACCGATAAAAACCAGCGCCACCAGCACGCCCAAGGGTGTAAACGAGACCTTGATACCGAGCGGCTGCAATAACTGCCCAATCCAGCCCTTTTCCGAATACAACGCCGTCAATGCAATGCCCGCCACCGCGGTCGGCAGGGCAAATGGCAAATCGACCAGTGCATCGACTATACGTTTGCCCACAAACGAATAGCGCACCAGCACCCACGCCAGAATCAGCCCAAAAAAAGCGTTGATCAGGGCGGCCAGCAGTGATGCACCAAAGCTTAACTGGTAAGACGCCACCACGCGCGGCGCGCTGACCGCAGCCCAGAACTGTTCCCAGGTCAGCGTCGCGGTCTTGATGAACGCAGCCGACAGCGGAATCAGTACGATCAGGCTCAAGTAAAACAGCGTAAAGCCGAGCGCCAGACCGAAGCCCGGCAACACGTTGTGTGGTTTGAGCGTCAGTCCCACGATTTTTTGTCGGCGGATATGGAGTACGGTAAAAAATGCGCACCGCGTTCCGCAGGAGATAGGCGCGATGCGAGTTCTCGCTGCGCAGCGTCTTCTGTTTTGGATGCGGCGTGCCCGAAACGGATTCGCTGCAACAAATCAGCTGCGGCCGCACGCAGCCTGTGTGTAATCAGCATACGCTTTTCGATGCACTCATCAGAACGGCGATCGGCTTCAATGGGTCGCACGTCACTTGCCCTTGGGTTGATAAACCTGATCGAATGTTCCGCCGTCGGCGAAGTGCGTTTTTTGCGCTTTTGCCCAGCCGCCGAACACTTCATCAATGGTGAACAGATTGACGCTCGGAAATTGCTTGGCGTATTTCGCCGCAATCTTCTGCGAACGCGGCCGATAGTAATGTTTGCCGGCGATGTCCTGGCCGTCGTCGCTGTAGAGATATTCGAGATACGCTTGAGCCACCTTGCGCGTACCGCGCTTGTCCGCAACTTTGTCGACGATCGCTACCGGCGGCTCCGCCAGTATGCTGAGCGACGGCACGATGATTTCGAATTTGTCGGGACCCAGTTCTTTCACTGCCAGAAACGCCTCGTTTTCCCAGGACAAAAACACATCGCCTACACCACGCTCAACGAACGTGATCGTCGAGCCGCGCGCGCCAGAATCGAGCACCGGCACGTTCTTGTAGAGACTGGCCACAAACGCTTTGGCTTTGGCGTCGTCATTGCCAAATTTCTTGAGCGCGTAACCCCACGCCGCAAGATAGTTCCAGCGCGCGCCGCCTGAAGTTTTGGGATTGGGCGTAATGATCGATACGCCCGGTTTTACCAGATCGTCCCAGTCTTTCACGCTTTTGGGATTGCCCTTGCGCACCAAAAACACAATGGTCGATGTGTAGGGTGCACTATTGTTGGGCAATTGTTTCTGCCAGCCCGCGGTAAGCAGCTTTCCCTTCTGCGCAATTTCATCGATATCGTAAGCGAGCGCCAACGTCACTACGTCCGCTTCGAGTCCGTCGATGACCTTGCGGCCCTGTGCGCCGGAACCGCCGTGCGATTGCCGGACCACCACTTTTTCCCCCGATTTTGCCTGCCAGTGTTTTACAAATGCGGCGTTAAAGTCCTGGTACAGCTCTCGCGTAGGATCGTACGAAACATTCAGTAAAGTGACCTGTGCGTGCGCCCCGGTGAACGCCAGCGCGGCAAGCCAAGTAAGTAGTTTTGTCGTGAGTTTCATGAAATACCTTCGTAATAATAGGTTTTTAATAATGTATTTTTATTCATTCAAATTCGATGGATAAAATAATGGCCGCATCGGAGCGGCCTATGCATCCGATTCAGGGTCAACAACATCGACAACAACCAGCGTGCTTTGTTGCGATACAGCGATTCATTTAATCATTCCCGCCGCCACAGTCCGGTTGGTCGCCGGGTCGATCAATATGAATGCACCAGTAGTACGCACTACGTCATACGCGTCGGCAAAAACTGGTTGTTGTAATGCAAGCGTCACATCCGCGATATCGTTCATTTGCAATGCACCGTTCGGCACGCGCTTTTCAAGCGTATGAATATCTAGGCAATTATTCACCTGAAGGATTTTTGCCTTGACCTTGCGCGTCGTGTGTCTGAGAACATAGCGCACATCGGTACGCAGCGGATCTTCGGACAACCAGCACAGCGTCGCCGTGATCGTGGTCACGGCGCGCGGCGCGCCTGCTGTGCCAACCAGCATGTCGCCGCGCGCTATATCCAGTTCGTCTGCCAGCGTAAGCACCACCGATTCGCCTGCAACCGCCAGCGCACGCTCGCCGTCTGGCGCGAAAATCGCTCGGATGCGTGTGCGGCGTCCCGACGGCAATACTGCCAGTTCATCACCGATCATTACTTTTCCCGCTGCAATGCGCCCCGCATAGCCCCGCGCAGGGCCGCCCCGGTTTACCAGTTGCACCGGTAAACGCAGCGGCAGGGTCACTGCGGCAAATTCGGGCTCGATCGCTTCCAGATGTTCGAGCACCGTGGCACCTGCGTACCAGCCGAGACGATCCCCACGATCAACGATCATGTCACCGCGCAATGCGCACACGGGGATGAAGTGCAGGCCTTTGATGGCCAGCGGCGCAGCAAAACCCGAAAATGCCGCTTTTACCGAATCAAAAATGCGCTGATCGTAATCCACCGAATCCATCTTGTTAACCGCAACAATGATGTTGCGAATTCCCAGCAGATGCGCAATCAGCAAATGGCGCTTTGACTGCGCCAGCACGCCCTTGGCTGCGTCCAGCAGAATGATCGCCGCATCGGCGGTAGACGCACCCGTCACCATGTTGCGCGTGTACTGCTCGTGACCCGGCGTATCGGCAATAATGAATTTACGTCGCGGCGTAGCAAAGTAGCGATACGCCACGTCGATGGTAATGCCTTGCTCGCGTTCCGCCTCCAGGCCATCGGTCAGCAACGACAGGTCGGGCTCCAACGCACCGCGTTTAACGGATGCGCGCTCGACCGCCGAAAACTGATCTTCCATGATGGCATGCGCGTCGTGCAGCAGACGCCCGATCAGTGTGCTCTTGCCGTCATCCACGCTGCCTGCCGTGATAAAGCGCAGCACGCCGCGCTCGCCTAACTTACCCACTGCACCCAGAGCGGCAGGTGCGCCAAGTTTCTCAATTTCGCCCAGCAGACTCATCAGAAATAACCCTCTTTCTTGCGACGTTCCATCGACGCCTCGGACGTCTGGTCATCCATACGCGTCGCGCCGCGCTCGGTCACTCGCGAGATCGCGGTCTCTATAATGATTTGTTGCGCCGTCACCGCGGTGGATTCCACCGGGCAGGTGCAGGGAATGTCGCCCACGGTGCGAAAACGCACGGAGACTTCCTCTATCACTTCGTCCGCGCGCGGCGGTGTCAACGGCGTCAGCGGCACCAGCAGGCCTTTGCGGCGCACAATGGGCCTGCGGTGCGCAAAGTAAACGGAAGGCAGCGCGATGTCTTCGCGTGCGATGTACTGCCAGACATCCATTTCAGTCCAGTTGCTGATAGGAAACACACGCACATGCTCGCCCGCATGTACCTGCGGGTTGTAGAGATCCCACAACTCAGGCCGCTGATTGCGCGGATCCCACTGCCCGAAGCCGTCGCGAAATGAAAACACACGCTCCTTGGCGCGCGCCTTTTCTTCATCGCGCCGTGCGCCGCCGATCAATGCATCAAAACCAAACTCGGCCACCGCATCGAGCAAGGTTACCGACTGATAGGCATTGCGGCTTTCGTCCGGGTGCGCAAGACGTATGCGGCCTGTGCGTATCGAATCTTCCAGCAAGCGCACGATCAGCCGTTCGCCAAGCTCTGCTGCGCGCGCATCGCGAAACGCGATCACTTCCTGATAATTGTGTCCGGTATCGATATGCAGCAATGGAAACGGAAAGCGTCCCGGCCGGAATGCTTTTTCGGCAAGCCGCAACAGCACCGCCGAATCCTTTCCGCCCGAAAACAACAGCGCCGGCGTCGCGCATTCGCCCGCGACCTCGCGCAGAATGTAGATGGCTTCCGACTCCAGCCAGTCGAGATGGCTGCGCGCCGGCGTGGGCGCGGACACGCGGGCAATTTCCATGGATTCCAGGGCGATGTTCATGCGACCACCTTTTGTCCACGCGATTGCGCTGCCGCCCGAGGATTGCCGGTCGAGGGGTGAAGGCCGCATTCCTTGTATTGAGCATCCTCCCACCACCAGCGACCTGAACGGATGTCTTCACCCGCCGTGACCGCACGCGTGCATGGTGCGCAACCAATGCTCGGATAGTGACGGTCATGCAATGCGTTATACGGCACGCCATGAGCGCGGATGTATTGCCATACCTCGGCGTCGCTCCATGTGGCAAGCGGATTAAATTTCATCAGGCCATTGGCCGCATCGAAGGTTTCGGTTTGCACATCGCCACGCGTCGCTGATTGCTCGCGGCGCAATCCGCTAATCCAGGCTTTCTTTCCCGTCAGCGCACGACGCAACGGTTCGACTTTGCGCATGTGGCAGCACGCCTTGCGCAACTGCACGCTAGCGTAGAAGGCGTTTGCACCATGACTCGACACATAGGACTCTACGGCTGATGCCTGCGGAAAGTACAGCTGTGGGCGTTTGCCGTAGCGTGCACCAATGGCATCGATCAATGCATGAGTTTCTTCCGGCAGGCGGCCCGTATCCAGCGTAAAAACTTCGATCGGCAATGCCGTCGCGTAGATCAGGTCGGTCAGCACCATATCCTCAGCGCCGAGACTGCAGGCAAACGTCGCCGGCGAAAAATCATCGGCAATTCTGCGCAGCAATGTTCTTGTGGTATCAATAGATTCTTGCAAATCAACGGTCATAGACACAATTTCCCTGCGATGGTTACTACCGTAAGTCGCTACAGTTGAATTTTTAAGGCGTGCCGGCTAGTCCGCGTCAGCGGAGGCCATTACGCCGATCTACAAAGTGGCTGTGAGG
>Ga0193752_1000921_pt1 | contig 26198 bp, 24 predicted proteins | sample H1c1metaG_FD_144924 | JGI IMG/M metagenome (GOLD analysis project Ga0193752, IMG submission 144924) | Soil microbial communities from a riparian zone of the East river system, Colorado, United States - H1c1 | ecosystem: Environmental > Terrestrial > Soil > Riparian zone | place: USA: East River...
CTGGCCGATGATGTACACTTCCGCACCAATTACATTGTGCGCGGGGAAGATCTGTTACCGTCCACCGCGGCGCAGCTCTACATGGCCGATAAACTGAACATGGATTCGTTGCGCGCAACAAAATTCCTTCATCACCGTCTCGAAAAAGATGAACTCGGACACAAGCTGTCCAAAACCGCTGGTTCCATTTCGCTTCAGTACATGCGCAAACACGATATTCCGGTGAGCCAGGTGTATAAAGTCTTTGCGGAGCAGTTTCTCGGTATCCAGGGAAAACGGATGGAGACGTTTGGAGAGTTGTACGGGCTTTTTCTCGAACGCTGAACCCTCAAAGGGTGTGCAAGGGTTCCTATACCCTTCGATACCCTTCACAACCCTCAAAGGGATATATGCCTGCAAGGGTTAGCAAGGGTTCATTAACTTCGCACCATGCATTTTTTCTACCAGCCCGACCTCTCCGGTGAATTCATTTATCTCGATGAAGATGAATCCAAACATGCCATTCGTGTTTTGCGCATGACCATTGGTGAACAAGTAGAAATTGTGGACGGAAAAGGTATCCGCGCTGTGGCCGAGGTCACGAAGGATCATCCCAAGCGGTGCGAGCTGCGGATCGTTTCACGAAAAACGGAAGAATCGCCACGAAACTACTACCTGCACATTGCGGTTGCCCCAACCAAAAATATCGAGCGCATCGAATGGTTTGTCGAGAAAGCCGTTGAGATTGGCATTGATGAAATTTCCTTTCTCGACTGCGAGCATTCCGAACGGACTGTTGTAAAAATGGAACGCATGGAAAAAGTAGCTGTAGCAGCCATGAAGCAGTCGCAGCAAAGCCGTGTTCCGGTGATCCATGCCATGAAACCGTTCGCAGAATTTGTTGCAGAATCAAAATCGGATGTCCGGTTGATTGCGCATTGCGAAGAAGGCGCGAAAAATCCTGTGCAAAAGGCAATAGCCGGAATCAAAAGCATCCTTGTACTCATTGGTCCGGAAGGTGATTTTTCCAATGAAGAAATCAAACTCGCTGTTGAACGTGGCTTTGTTCCAACCAGTTTGGGAGAAACCCGCTTGAGAACAGAAACCGCAGCACTGTATACCGTGATGGCTGCGGCAATCGTTACCGCGTAACGCAAAAAAAAACAAGCTAAAAAAATTAACCACAGAGCCCACGGAGTGATTTTCACAGAGTTTCACTGAGTGCGCTACCCTGAAACTCGTGTGAAATACCCCTGTGATTCTCTGTGGTAAAAAAACAAACGCTACAATCGCGCAGCGATTTCGCCGTGATGCCGTGTTTTTTTATTTCAACGTCTTGAAGTGACGCAAAAAAAAACGGGAAAAGCAGTTCGCCCTTCCCGTCCCTTTCAATTTCGTTTTTTTATTCCCTGATGAGACGTTTCACCGCGTTATTTCCATCGGCCATGATGTTGAGGAAATAAACGCCTGAAGCCATGTCTGTGTCGATGGTCAACAGGTTCTGGTGATGTGCTTCTGCAGCATACACCACGCGTCCGTTCACATCAGTGATCGTGATCAGGATGTTGGTGTAATCACCACCCAGATCAACTGTAACCACACCTGCATTCGGATTTGGATATACGGAAACAACGGATGCAAAATCGTTTCCACGTACTCCCGTGCCCAGCACCAATGTGCATGCTGAAGTATCTGTACATGCATTTTCGGTAACGATCACCGCATAGTTTCCGTCAGCTGTTGGGAAGAACGACTGGCTGCTTGCTCCTGCAACAATCGCATATCCGCTGTCGCAATTTACCCACTGGTACGTTGCTCCAATTGCGTCTGCAGTAAGCTGCACACCCGACATGGTTACACCCACGTTCGCTGTATTCACCACGAGTTGAATGGTAATTACGCTGTCGCAACCGGCCATGTTTGCAACGGTATCCATGTACGTGCCCGATGCGGTGTAAACCGCTCCTGAAGGTGCAGTAAAACTGTCGCATACAGTTGGTGCGATGAGTGCCGTTGTCATGCTGTTCACGGTAAGGCCAATCGTAATCACACTGTCACAGCCAACCATATTTGGAATGGTGTCCATATATGTTCCCGACGCGGTGTAAACTGCGCCTGAAGGAGCTGTGTAGCTGTCGCATACCGTTTGGGTAACTGCCGCTGTTGTCGGACTATTGATCGTCAGGTTAATCGTGATTATACTATCGCAGCCAATAGAATTCGTCAGCGTGTCCATGTAAGTTCCGGAACTGGTGTACGTATTCCCTGCCGGTGAAACATACGCGTTACACGCGGAGGCAGACAATGATGAGGTGGTTGGCTGATTGACACTCACCATCATGCTGTCCATTGCGATACAACCCAGTGTATCTTCTACGGTAACGATGTATGTTGTGTTAGCAGTTGGAGCAGCCGTTGGGTTGCCTGTAGTTGCATTGGTCAGTGTAGCTGAAGGCAACCATGAATACGTCAACGTTCCGTTTCCACCTGTTCCCGTTGGAGAATCGCCGATCAATGTTGTTCCGGATAAACACACGGACAAATCGGGACCTGCGCTTGCAGAAGGACCAGTGATCACAGTGCCGTAAATGATGAATGGAAATCCTTGTGCAGGAGTTCCGGTTCCACCATCAAGCGCGTTATTCCAAACGCTTCCGATACGCTGGCGGCCATTGCCTGTTACAGCCTGGTTAAACGGCACACGTGGATTTGCCCATGGACCTGAAGCGAGTGAACCGGTCGTTGCCCAGTCGATCCAGAATGTGCCTGCCGTTACAAGCAGTCCGGGGGTTGTGCACACGTTGCGCATGATCGGGCGCGTGTTGTTACCTGTTGTTGTTTCCGTGATGCGGTAAGCACCTGCGAATACCGAGCGGGTCATGCGGTTCGTGGTGGTATCTCCATACACCACATTTGAGCCAACTGCGTCCGGAATACTGTCCCAGACCCGGAAGTTAACTCCGGTGAATGTAGACGTGGTTGAAGAACCGGTCTGGTAACTGAAAAATACGATGGAGTCAATTCTCCATGCGCAATCCGTAGAAGTAAAGTCATCGGCAACGCGGTTAAACAAATTGGACTGGTGTCCAAAACCAATTGTGCCCATACCGAATGTGGTTGTATACAGAACGCTTTCGTCTGCACCTCCAAAACCGGTTCCTGTCCTGTTGACAACAGGACCATTATCAAAAAGAATCTGTGCCTGAGCAGGAAGGATTCCCGCTACTAAAGAAATGGCAAGGCAAACCCGTTTCCAGGTTTGTGAGTAATTTTTTTTCATGTGTAAGATTTATAGGGTCAAAAATTGTTTGCCCTGCAAAAGTAGTAAATAGATCAAACATCCGGATCAGTCCAGGCGTTCCATATCCTCAGGAGGTCCTTTTACAACCGGAACCGGTTTTTCTATTTTGAAAACGCGTAAATGAAACGGATCGAGGCGGTGTTCTGTTGGCCCGGACATTCTTCCGTTCCAGCGCAAACGATCAGGGTACAAAAGCAGCAGGTCTTCTTCGGTAAATTCGTACCTCGTGTCTGTATTTCCGTCGTTCGCCAGTTTACCGGCGAGATAAGTTTTTGCTTCTGCACGAAGCTTTTCCTGGACCTTGCGGTGCACCGACAACACTTCGACAAAGCTCTTCCATGTAATCATGGAATCTGTTTGCAGGTCCATAAGCGCAGGAGGAAGTGTGTAAAAAACACCGGCCTTCTGGTATACTTCCAGCTTGTTTACAAACTCATTGTACGAAGCCAGGAAAACGGCCGAATCCGGTCCGGTATTTTTTTCGCGTTCATCCCAGGCCATGGCTTCGTGTTCAAGAACGGAAATCGATTGCACCTGGGGTTTACGCTCCGGAAATGCCGGCGAATCTTCAGGCGTGAATACATTGCCATAAAACAATTCGAAGAATTTCATCACTTCTTTTCCATCATGCCAAACCGTATCAACAAAAAAGAGGCCCGCCTCGCCGATGCGCAACGGTATAAATGATGGGGCATGCAATCCGATCGAATCTTTTCTGACAGGGAAACGGTGCAGCGCGTGAAAAGGAATACCGAGTTCAAGTCCGCTGCTTACGCCAACGATCCGCAGATCTTTTCCGGCACACAGCGAATCGATGATGTGTTCAACGAATCCGCAGGGCACATCATAATGCGCGTAAATATTGACTGTATCTCCGCAGGAATCCGGTTTCGGCCATCGCTTCTGTTCTACATACGGATGATTTCCCCTGGCATCAATTTTCACGGCAATACGTATTTCCGGAAGCGTTGTATCCACCGGCATCCCCGATTCTATTTCCGGAAGTTCCAGGACAATATCCACGGAGTCAGATGAAGGTTGATGGACAGGGGCATCGTCGGCACATGAACACAACGAAGCAACGAGAGAAAGGAAAATCAGCGTACGCATGAATTAAAAGTAAAGTTAATTCCCGGGTTATTAACGGGAATTAACAGGCAATATTTTCAATTCGCTTTCTATTGAGGTAATTTTATTTTCCTTAAAATCCACTCATGAAACGATTGAAATATTTCATTCTCCCGGTGCTTGCAATTGGTGTTGCCTTGTGGTTTGCGAACCAGTTTGCATTGGCTGGCCCTGATGCGATCACAGATGGCGACAAAAAGAAAAACGAAGAAGTATTTCACGACGGCGATATGATTTTCCAGACTTCGCAAAGTGGGCAAAGCCTGGCGGTTTCTTACGCCACGCATTCGAAGTATACACACTGCGGTTTGTTGTTCAGCGACAACGGAAAATGGTATGTGTACGAAGCCGTTCAGCCGGTGAAAAAGACGTTGTTCAAAGACTGGATTGCCATGGGCGACAGCAATTACTACGTGGTGCGGCGGTTGATCAAATCGGATTCCATCATGACTCCGGCCGTGGTGACCCAAATGCGGGCATCGTGCAATAAACGCATGGGAAAAAACTACGATCTCTATTTCGGGTGGAACGACAGTTTGATCTATTGCTCAGAACTCGTGTGGAAAGCGTACAACGAAAGCACCGGGCTTGAAGTAGGTCACCCGAAACCGATGAAGGAATACGATCTCACGCATCCCCTTGTTTTGAAAACGATGACGCAGCGTTACGGCACTAAAATTCCGTACGAGGAGCTGATGATTTCGCCGGGAGATATTTTTGATTCGGAGTTGCTTACCACGGTGAAGGAAGGGATCAAATGAACCTTTGCTTTTTCTAACCACATAGGTACATAGGTCACATAGGCGCTTCGCTTGGACACATAGCGGCACTGATAACAAATGGATTTCAGAGTCGCGGCTATTTGATCTTCACAAACTGCTCGCCTTCCTTAAACCCTTCCGTCCGGATAAACTTCCGGAATTCTCTTTTCGATGGTGAATACGCAGATGCAATCGTGTCTGAAGAATTTTCTTCGAATTCATTGAGCATTTCTGAGATTAAGATTCTTTGGGAAATGGTACAGGCTAAACCTTGATATCCATTTGAGAAAGTTCTTTTCCCAACTCACGGATTCCAACTAAAATCCGGTTCACCTGCGCATCCGATGGCGTCTTGATTCCTTTGATGTATTGAGCAAGCAAGCTCTGATTCATTCCGATGCGTTCACTGAGTGCTTTTGCATTGATCACTTTGTAGAATTCGAAGAATTGTGCGAGGTCGAGCACGACTTTGATGTTCTCCTGTGTATACACCTTTCCTTCCTCTTCGAAATAAAGATTCAGCGCCTCAAGCATGTTTGCGCGCAACTCCTTCATATCACCACCTACGGTATAGATACCGTAACGTTCGTCTGCAACATAAGCCGAATAGCCTGTGCGTGTGCGTTCTACTACAAATCTGAACTTTTTCATATTCCTGCGTTCTTTCTGATCTTTCGTTCTAATCCTTTTCCGATTTCTTTCGAACCGTGATAAGGAACTGATAACTTGTTTGGTTTCAAATCGTGCTTCAGGATGATGTGGCTACCTGTTTGTCGAACAACGTACCACCCGTGCCGGGATAACTCCCGAATAAATTCTCTGCTTTTCATAAAGGTAATAAATTTATTACTTATTCAAATGAATAAAATCAAAATAGCCAGCAATTTATCAACCGCAAACAACTTAGCCCGGAACAAACGTTTGTAATCGGATATAGAGACAAAACGATTGTCGAAAAATCACCATCCCACCGTGTCGCTGTGTCGCCGTGGTTGCTTATCTTTGCTACCATAACAAACAGCCCTGCGTTGTATGCAGGCATAAAACTTTAAATGATCAAAATTACTTTACCCGATGGTGCAGTTCGTGAGTACGAACCGGGCACTACAGCGCACCAGGTGGCGCTATCAATCAGTGAAGGACTTGCGCGAAATGTCCTTGCAGCCAAAATAAACGGAGAAGTCTGGGATGCCAACCGCCCCATTCTCGCTGATTCCAGCTTACAACTTCTGACGTGGAACGATACCGATGGAAAAGAAACCATGTGGCATTCCTCCGCTCACCTGCTTGCGGAAGCATTGGAAGCGCTTTATCCCGGAGTGAAATTCGGAATCGGGCCTCCGATTGAAAACGGTTTTTATTACGACGTTGACCTCGGCGGTCACGCACTTTCTCCCGACGATCTTCCGAAAGTCGAGAAGAAAATGCTGGAACTCGCGCAGCAGAAAAACGCGTACACCCGCAAAGAGATCAGCAAGAAAGATGCGATTGAATTCTTCACCCAAAAAGGTGATGAATACAAACTCGATCTCCTGCAGGATTTACCTGACGGAAGCATCACGTTCTACGAACAGGGAAAATTTACTGATCTCTGTCGCGGACCGCATATTCCGAATACCGGTTTCATCAAGGCTGTAAAGCTCCTGAACATTGCAGGTGCTTACTGGCGCGGCGATGAAACAAAAAAACAGCTCACGCGCATTTACGGAATCACTTTTCCGAAGCAGAAAGAGCTTGACGAATATCTCGTGATGCTCGAAGAAGCGAAGAAACGTGATCACCGCAAACTCGGGCGCGAACTCGATCTGTTTACGTTCTCCGATAAAGTGGGCATGGGATTGCCATTGTGGCTACCGGCCGGCGCTGCATTGCGCGAACGTTTGCAGGCGTTCCTGCAGAAAGCACAGGTGAAAGCGGGATATCTTCCCGTAATCACTCCGCACATCGGGAATAAACAGCTTTACATCACTTCCGGTCACTACGAGAAGTACGGAAAAGATTCGTTCCAGCCGATCCGCACACCGCAGGAAGGTGAAGAGTTTTTCCTCAAGCCAATGAATTGTCCGCATCACTGCGAGATCTATAAAAGCCGTCCGCGTTCGTACAAAGACCTCCCGATCCGTTTTTCGGAATTCGGAACTGTGTATCGTTACGAACAAAGCGGCGAACTGCATGGACTCACACGTGTACGCGGCTTCACACAGGATGACGCGCATTTGTTCTGTCGTCCCGACCAGGTGAACGAAGAATTCTGCAAAGTGATCGACATCGTGCTCTACGTTTTCCGTGCGCTTGGATTTGAAAATTACACCGCACAGATTTCGTTGCGCGATAAAGTCGACCGCAGCAAATACATTGGCACCGAAGAAAACTGGGCCAAAGCCGAGCAGGCGATCATTGACGCAGCCGCTTCGAAAGGTCTGAATACCGTGATCGAATACGGTGAAGCCGCCTTCTACGGACCGAAGCTCGACTTCATGGTGCGCGACGCAATTGGCCGGAAATGGCAGTTGGGAACAATCCAGGTGGATTACAATCTTCCGGAACGTTTTGAGCTGGAATACACCGGTTCTGACAACCTGAAACACCGCCCGGTGATGATTCACCGCGCACCTTTTGGCTCGATGGAGCGTTTCGTGGCCGTGTTAATTGAACATTGCGCCGGAAAGTTCCCGTTGTGGTTAACACCGGAGCAAGTAGCTATTCTTCCGGTAAGCGACCGTTTCAACGACTACGCGCACGCAGTTTTGGAAGAATTGAAAAATTCCGATATTCGTGGTTATGTGGATGACCGCAGTGAGAAAGTGGGGAAGAAAATCCGCGACAATGAATTGAAGAAAGTTCCTTACATGCTGATTGTTGGTGAAGAAGAGAATGCCGCGAAAACTGTTTCCGTGCGTAAGCAAGGCGATGGCGACAAGGGTGCAATGAGCATCCAGGCATTTGCAGATCTCATCAATGCAGAGGTAAAAGAAAAGACGGAATCGTTTGCCTGACTTCGGCTCCGCTCAGTCTGACAACGTTCAGATCAGTCTGACAAAAGAGCAGAAAAGTAGTTTTGCATGATTTTTGAATCAATACAGTAATAATAAACAGAAGTATCACTTAAAAACCGGAGGTTAACATCGCAGCTCCCTTTTACAATCGCCCGAAACCGGGTGCACCAAAACCAGGCGGACCACGTCCACCATTTCCACGCGGACCCAGGGGTCCAAGAATCAAAGAAGATTTACACCGGATCAATGAGAAGATCCGCGACGTCACGCAGGTACGTGTTGTAGGCGAAGGCATTGAGCCGGGCGTTTACACGATCCAGCAGGCGCTCGAAATGGCGCAGGAAGCCGGACTCGATCTCGTCGAAATCGTAGCGGGTGCTGATCCTCCTGTGTGCCGCATCGTGGAGTACAAGAAATTTCTCTACGAGCAAAAGAAGAAACAAAAGGAAATCAAATCCAAGGCACAAAAGGTTGTTGTGAAGGAAATCCGTTTCGGTCCACAGACCGATGACCACGATTTCAACTTCAAGAAGAACCACGCGATCCGTTTCTTAGAAGACGGGGCCAAGGTAAAAGCATACGTCATGTTCCGCGGTCGTTCGATCGTGTTCAAGGAGCAGGGAGAAATCCTTCTGCTGCGTTTCGCACAGGAACTCGAAGAGCACGGAAAAGTTGAAGGACTTCCGCAGCTGGAGGGCAAGCGGATGCAGATGATGATTGCGCCGAAGAAGAAGAAGTAGACGATAGTTGAGAGGCGATAGACGGGAATCTTCTTCTTCGTTTCGCGACTTATAGCATAGGAAAGCACAGATGAAAGTCTGTGCTTTTTTGTGCTTAATATATAATCGGGATATAAAAAATCAACGCAGAGGCGCAAAGACGCAGAGGAAACGCTAAGGATTTTGAGGTAGCGGAGATCGCTAAGCAATCGCTTCGCGATTACTTCCGCATCACTCCGTGCATTTTGTGAATTCCGCGTACAATCCGGAAGCGCTTAGACGGTCTTAATGTCTTTGTTCTGCATCCCGATAATCCCATACTGCTCCTGCAAGGCTCCGATGCGCTGCAGCACTTCGGGCGGCGGTGGACCAACAGGTGCCGAAGGATAATCCAGTTGATCGGCCGGTGTACTCATCGCAATAAACATTTCTTCGAGTCCTGCGGGCGCTACATGTGCGAGCATCTTCACTTTTTCCGTTTGCACCTTGAAGGAATGCACAACACCTCTTGGAAGGTGAATTAATTCTCCTGCTTTGAGATGATGCTCCACGTTATCTGCAGTCACTGTAATTTCTCCTTCGAGGACGTGAAATGTTTCATCTTCGTTCGTGTGCGTATGAGCAGGTGGTTCCAGGCCACGACGGAGATTCACTTCCATCAGTGCAAATTGTCCGTTGGTTTCTGATCCGTTGAGGAGAAACGTCCAGTAACCGCCCATAAAATGTCGTGTGCGTTCAAGTTTGTTTTGTACTGCGAATGCTTTGTTGGTGTTGTCCATGATTTTCAGATTGATCAGGGACAAACATAGTCTCGCACAAAAAAGTAAAAGTTGATCCGGATCAACAAATCATCCACGAGCGATTTTTGCACGTATCCGGCTGATCGTTTCCGTGCGCACACCCAGGTAATTCGCAAGGATATGCTGGGGCACGCGTTGAATGAGTGACGGACGTTTTTCCACCAGTTCTTTATAGAGTGCTTCCGGGGTTTCTGTTTTCAGACGCAAGGCTTCTTCCATCAATCGCGCGTGATCGCTCGGAAATTTCTTACCGAAAAAGATCTTGTAAAACGGGAATTTATCCAGGCACAGATCGGCATTCGCGATTGTGATGCCGAGCACTTCCGAATCCTCCAGTGCCTGCAGCGTAACATTCGTTGGCGTATTGGTTCGCATGCTTCCTACCTGTCCCGCGAAAGTGCCTTCTTCAATCAGGAGAATGGTCTGTTCGGTTCCGTCGCTATTGGAAATGTACTGACGGAAGCAACCTTTCAGAATAAACGGGCTGTAACGCGGAACTTCACCGGCGCGGTAAAACGTTTCGTTCTTCGGGACCGTGAAGTGCTTGAAATACGCCAGGAATTCCGCGAACTCCTCATCGCTAACCTCCGTGTAGGAGCGGATATGATCCAGGAACAGGTGCGTCGGCATAGCTATTGCCCAAGCGGATTGTCCAGAAATGCTTTTCCATCATCAACGAAGCTTGCGCCATTGTACCAGAATGCTTTGCTTTTCCCGGTTTCGGTATCCCATACAACACCATAGCGACGACCTTCACTGTTTAAGTAAACCTGCAGCTGGTACTTGCCTGTTTTGTTCGTTCCTTCTTCTGCAAATGTTTCCGGTGCGGGAGCCGCATTTGCTGTTGGCACTGATCGCAGGAAAAATCCTCCGCTTAAAAGCATGATCGAAACACCGATGCTGATGTTGAGAAATTTATTTTTCATTGGGATGGTTTTGAAGTGAGTTTGGTTGGCAAGTGAGGGTGACTTCCGCTAAAATACGGTTCAATTGTCATCCGGTGCGCGGTTTCTTTTACGGCAAAGGCGTCCAGGTACATCGGGAAAAATCATAAAAAGCCGGCACTCCCGGCGACCCGGCGGTTGAATTTTGGCCTCAGAGCCCAAAATCACTGAATTTCGGAATCTAAGAATTACAGAATCTGACCCTGAATCTTGTTTTTCAGATAGAATTAACTACTTTTGCAGCCCCTTCCGAATGTCCGGGAGGTTTTAAAATAAAGTGCATTATGCCGAAGATGAAAACCAATTCCAGCGCGAAGAAGAGATTCAAGCTCACTGGATCTGGGAAAATCAAGCGGAAACATGCGTTCAAACGTCACATTTTGACAAAGAAATCGACTCAGCGTAAACGTGCCCTGACTAAAGCTGCTCTTGTAAGCAAGCCGGACACGAACAACGTGAAAGCGATGCTTTGCATCTAATGACGCGAACGCTGGTTCACTCCGAAGGAGTCCTTCGGACTGGTTTACCCGAATGTTAAACCCGGTTCTCAGTATTAAGTTTCCGCAAGGAGCGCTGACAACCAAAACGAAAAAACAAAATGCCTAGAAGTGTAAATGCCGTAGCATCGCGCGCCAAGCGCAAAAAAGTGCTCAAACGCACACACGGTTATCGTGGTGCAGCAAGCAACGTTTGGACAGTTGCTAAAAACGTAAACGAAAAAGGTCTTCAGTACGCATACCGCGACCGTAAGCAGAAGAAACGCAATTTCCGCAGCCTGTGGATCCAGCGTATCAATGCCGGTGTTCGTGAGCATGGACTTTCTTATTCACAGTTCATGGATCTCGTTCACAAAAAAGGAATGGAACTCAACCGTAAGACACTTGCTGATCTTGCGATGAATCACCCGGAAGCTTTTAAAGCTGTGGTTGATTCTGTTAAGAAGTAGACGAGAGTCGAAGATGAGAGACGGGAGACCGCTCATCGTCTTATAGAAATAAAAAGCCGATCCGAAAGGGTTGGCTTTTTTGTTGGTACGGAACACGATTCACATATTTATTATATCGGAATGAGTTTTCTTATCGATTTTAAATTTGGAATATGTTGCCTAATCAGATAACTTTGTATATGTGAGCCAAAAGCCATTTCGGGAGATTTTCTACTATAAAAAGTACTATCTCGATTTCTTTGAGAAATTAAAACCAGAAGTAAAGAAGAAGTTCAACTGGACTTTACAACTTGTTTCAACGGTTGATCGTGTTCCGGAGAAATATTTCAAGCATCTGACCGGAACTGATGGCTTGTATGAAGTGAGAGTTGAAGTTGGATCTGACATTTATCGCGTGTTTTGTTTTTTCGACAAGGGACGTTTGATCATTCTGGTGAATGGATTCCAAAAGAAAACCCAAAAGACGCCTTCAAACGAAATTGAACTGGCAGAGAAGTTGAAAAAACAATATTTCAATGAAAAAGAAAAATAAGAATCTTACCTCATTCACCAGCCATATTGAGAAACAATACGGTAAGCGTGGCACCAAAAAGCGTGAAGAATACGAAGAGGGCTTCGAGGCTTTTAAACTTGGTGCGATGCTGCAGGAAATGCGCAAGGAGCAAGGACTAACCCAGAAAGAACTTGCAGAGAAATGCGGCACCACCAAAAATTACATTTCACGGATTGAGAATAATGCGAGCGATATCAGACTATCCACTTTGATGAGGATCATCAGTGAAGGCCTCGGCGGACATCTCCGGTTAAGTGTAGATAAATAGACTGGTCACCAAACACGTCCGGACTGAGAATTTGTGATTAACACGTCCAATACCGTCAGACACTATCGAGCTTTTGCACTAATTGTATGTATAAATATGCGTCGTGCTTAGCCGGTTCTGCTCATCGTAATAAACTTTACGCGCAACTCTTCCTTCTGCATCATGGTGCGTAACTGTTTTCTCACGCTGCCGTTTGTCTTCTTCTGTATTAAAAACTTCGATGATGCGGCCTTTTTTATCCAGCTTGCAGGTGGTCTTTAGCCTCGGCCAGTATCCCAATGAATCGGGGGGCAAAGTGTGCTTCATCGTACCGTTATCGTCATACAGGGTGACCAGGTACGAGTAGCCTCCTTTGAAGTGGGTGTATTCTACATTTTTGTACCTGATTCCACCTACAAACACCTCCTGGCTGAGAATACGCCCCTTCTTGTCATATACCCTTGTTTCTTTCATCTCGGTACCGCGCCGTTCACTTTTTGATGTACATGCGACTTTTCTCCCCCAGCGATCGTAGGTATATATTCCTTCCGAAAAATGCTCCCATTTTCCTTCATTCGTATCCGTTACAACCCTGGTAAACGTAAATACGCCCGATGGTACTGTATCGGATTGAACAAACCTGCGTTGGTAATAAGAGTCATGTATCAGCTTTCCTGATGAATCATATTGAAAGAAGTGCCGCATGCTGTCGCCATCAGTTGCAGCAAACGTCCGGCTGATCAACAGCGTATCGGTGTATTGAAAGGTCCAAATACCATCCGTCTCTATGGAACTTCCATACCGGCAGTGAGTAAAAGTTTCCGAAATCAGCAACCCGCGTTCATTGTATATTTCGGTTTTCGCCAGTGTCTTATTGGCGCTATCGGTTCCGAGGTATTGCCAGACTTCGCACCGGATTTGGGCGGAGAGTACACCTGTGAATATCAAACTAAGAATCAGCAAAGCCTTACGCATTCTTAAATATAGGGATGAAAACATGATGTAGCTTTTCTGATTAACGCAGAAAATGCAAGCGGTATTGCGTTTATGACCGTCAATCAATAGCTATGTGCGGCCAACATCAATTAACAATTCCGCCCAACCCTATTCGTTAACTTCGTGAGCAACGAACCGTCGATCCGCTTCATGAAACTCCTCTGCCCCACCCTGCTCTTTCTGCTTTTAGCAACAACCTTCCAACCGGGCTGTTCTTCCGATGAAAGTCCGGCACAAAAAAGCGATACGGCGACAACCACCGATACAATTCCACCTCAGCCCGGACTCACCCGATTCACTCCCGACGCGAATTACACTGCCCCCACCGAAATAATTTCTCAATACGGTCCTTCCGGAATTATCCGCGATGTGGTCTTTGATCAGAACGGAATTCTCTGGATGGCGGCCTGGGATGGTGTTGTAAGTTTCGACGGTAAGCAATTTACCAATCACACGTTGAAAAATGGATTGTCGCATCACCGCGCGTACAGTGTGTTTGCCGACAGCAAAGGCAACGTGTGGTTTGGTACGATGGGCGCCGGCGCTTACAAGTACGATGGCTCACAATTTACCAATGTGAGTTCGAACAACGGAATGATCAGCAACATTGTATTCGACATTTTCGAAGATGCTGCTGGAAATATGTGGTTCGCAACTCCGAAAGGTGTGAGCAGGTACGACGGCAAGACATTTACGAACCTGGATCCAAAAAACGGATTGAACCAGGAACTGTATGCGATTTCGCAAGACACATACGGCACCATGTGGTTTGGTGGTGAAGCGGGGCTCTTTCAGTACAATCCTTCCGGAAAAGACACCGTCGTTACAGAAATATTTACGGAGCAAGGAACATCCTACGCCAACGTGCGCGATATCTGCCGGAGCAACGGAACCATGTACTTCGGTGCTGCACGCGGATTTTACGTTTCAAAACCACTCAGTCATGTGCCATTGAAAATAACCGCAGTGAATGACAAATTCACCGGGTATGTTAGCGAGGACAATTCCGGAAATCTGCTGCTCACATCAGACGGTATCTTTCGCTACACTGTTATGGCAACATCGGCATCGGATGCAGAGTACGATCGATACACGACGATAGTTGAAGACAAAAGCTCGCTCGGGATCTTTGGCGCACGGGAAGCGAAAGACGGAACCATCTGGTACGGTGCAATGGATGGTTTGCATTCGGTGCGTGAAGGGAAAGATGTGAGTTACAGGAAGCCATAGTTCGTGTGCGCGAGCATCTGGCATAGCGTAGCGTTTTAGCTGTGTTGCGCCCGTTGGGCGCTTAGCCACAGATGCGCAGATTACGCAGATTAAAAAATTACATACTTTTCAATCTTTCTTTCCGCCCAAAGTCAGAATTTCAATTGATTTAATTTCCTGATTTATTCAATAACCAATTTGAAAAATCTGCGCAATCTGCGCATCTGTGGCTAACCCGCCGAAGGCGGCACAACAGGGATTTGCTGCCGGATAAACGCCGAGTTGGTATCTTTACAAAACGTGAATCTTCCTCCAGATCATAAACAGGCATTGCAGGCTCATCTCGGAAACGAGTTTGATGATCTCGTGCGCGCTTACGAGACAACAGGTCCGGTATCGATACGCATCAACCCACTCAAATGGCAGGGCGATGTTCCTGCGGAAAAAGTAAAGTGGTGCGACAATGGTTATTACTTACCCGAGCGTCCTTCCTTCACACACGATCCGCTTTTTCATGCGGGATGTTACTACGTGCAGGAAGCGAGCTCGATGTTTTTGTCGCACGTTGCGAAAACAGTTTTCCCCAGGGATGTTGCGCTGAAAGTCCTTGATCTTTCTGCGGCGCCGGGAGGTAAATCAACTTTGCTTGCGACAGAACTGAATGAGGATTCACTGCTTGTTGCGAATGAAGTGATCCGTTCGCGTGCACATATTCTCGCGGAGAATATTTCGAAATGGGGAAAAGCGAATGTTGTTGTTTCGAATAACGATCCGGAACAGTTCGAAAAACTGAAAGGTTTTTTCGACGTGATCGTTGTGGACGCGCCGTGTTCGGGTGAAGGATTGTTTCGCCGCGATCCGGAAGCAGCGAAGGAATGGTCGCCGGAGAATGTGAATCTCTGCAGTGCGCGGCAGCGGAGGATCGTGCTCGACATTTGGTCCGCGCTGAAAGAAGATGGTTTGCTGGTTTATTCTACGTGCACTTTCAACACCCAGGAAAACGAGGAGAATCTTGCGTGGATGCGGTCGCAAATGCAGTTCGAGAGTCTGAAGATCGATGTGCCTGCCGAATGGGGCGTGGTAGAGACGACAGGCGATAGGCGGGAGACGGGAGACGCGCATGCCAGCGCGCCCGAGCCCAGCCTATCGTCTCCCGACTCTCATCTACCGTCTATTTTCGGTTATCGTTTTTACCCGCACAAAGTAAAAGGCGAAGGCTTCTTCATTTCCGTCTTGCGCAAAACAGAGCCGCAGGAAAAATCATCGCATAAAGAAAAAGTGCTCTTCGCCCCTGCTCCGTCGAAAGAACGGAATGAAGTTTCTTCGTGGATGAAAAACGCGGAACAGTTTGAGTTTGTTCGTCGCGGTGATCACATTCTCGCTATACCGAAACAGCATGCGGAAGATATTCTTAGACTTTCACGCACATTGAACTGCGTGCAATATGGAATTCCGGTAGCTGATGCAGGCAAAGGGATGAAGCCGTTGCATGAACTGGCGTTGTCGGTGCATCTCCATAAAGAAGCGTTTCACCAGACGGAACTTTCGAAAGAAGATGCGTTGAAATTCCTGGCGAAAGTTGACTTCAAAGTGGATACTTCGCACAAAGGTATTTCGCTGATGACGTTTCAGGGTGCGCCGCTGGGGTGGATGAATCTGCTGGGAAATAGGGCGAATAATTTGTATCCGAAGGAGTGGCGGATACGGCGGTTGTAACCCTCAAAGAGTTGGGTTTCGGGTTAAAAAGTTTCGGGTTACGATCTGCTTCACTGTGTTTCAATGATAACGTTACATTAAAACACGGTGTTCCGGGTTTCGGGTTAAATAGTTTGGGGTTGCAAGGGTCGTAACCCTGAAAAGGCTATCAACCTTTGGAGGGTTGACACCCTTACGGTCTGAAAAGGTTGCAAGGGTCCTAACCCGAAAAGGCTCTTAACCTTTTGAGCGTTGAGACCCTTACCGTCTGAAAAGGTTGCAAGGGTCCTAACCCTGAAAAGGCTCTTAACCGTTTGAGCGTTGACACCCCTACCGTCTGAAAAGGTTGCAAGGGTCCTAACCCTGAAGGCTATCAACCTTTGGAGGGTTGACACCCTTACTGTCTAAAAGGCCACTAGGGTCCTAATCCTGAAAAGGCTCTTAACCCTTTGAGGGTTAAGAGCCTTTTCAGCCCTATTTGGCAGATGTATTACAAGTTTCATCCACCCGGCGCTGCGCTGCTTCAATCGTGTTCTTCTCGGCATTATCCGCTGCAGCCTTAGCAGATCTGTTCGCATCATCTGCTTTCTTGCGTGCCGCATCAGCCGCTGCTTTCTTGGCAGATTTTTCGAGCGGATTTTTATAACTATTCTCCAACTTAACGGCTTCAGCATACACACTTGTTTTAGTATCATCAACAAGCTTGTACGCATAGCTCTTCTGCTGCTGCGCCATGACTTTCGCCCTAGCAAGATTGGCAGTTGCTTCTTCACACGCAGTATTATTTCCGGCAAAAGGAAATATCACCTCAATAATCTGCCGGTCAATTTCATCCTGTTTACGCTCCTTCTCTTTTCGCACGGTGTATGCATGCGTTTCCTTCATGTAATTCACTTCAGCACTGAAGTCCGAACCTACGGAACCCTTGAACGTAGAATTGAGCGTATTGCGCAACGAACTTTCATCGGTGCTCACCAATGTTACATTGACAGAACCTGGCGTGACTTTAGGCGTGATAGCTGAGAACCATATTCCATCTTTTTCCGCAATAACCACCAGACCATACTCGAGGAGTTCGTTCAGATTCTCTTTGTATTCACCCGTACTATTATCCACTTTCTGAAAGAACGGCAAATCAGCGGTCACCAGGTAAACCATGACCTGGGTATAATTGGTCGCATCAGCAATCACGATCTTCAATTCTTCGTATTTGATCACGGCCTTTTTGCCGGTGACCGGGTCAGCATAATCGAGCGTTGTCCTCGTAGCTGCTGACTGAAAAACATAAGCATCCACGTTCGCCCAGCCCGGAGAATTCACCTCAAAGGAATAATAATGTGGCGCAGGAGAAGATGATGCATTAATTCCTAACTGGCGATACGCTTCCTTGAGATTGATGTTGTATTCCTTCGTAAAGTTTTGTGCAGACTGGTTCGCGCCTTTCTGCCAATACTCATCTGAATTTCCCAAATAGATACTGTCCTGTTTTCTTTGTCCGGCTGTTCGCTCGTTGTACGTTTTCTGACTGGCAAACCGCACCGCCTCCTGTTTCTTTCCATAGTATTCCTGCAGTTCCTTCATGTGTGATTGAGAAACAGTAACTCCACCGTCGTGACGATCATAGAATTTTTGGAATTCTGAATTTCGGGAATCCTTTGGTGCGTTAGTACACACCATGCTGTCAATCTGGAACATTTTTTTATCAAGATTGTTTACATACATATCCAGAATTTCAGGAACGCCAATGTCGAATATCAATCGCAAACGTTCCTCAAACTCTTTTGTGGCAATGATCGTGTTCTGAAACTTATCGTCTTTAATTGCTGCGATCCGGGCCGGATCAATTTCCATTCCGTACGGTTTTCCTCTATGATCTGCAAAAGCCAGGATTGCATCAATGGCTTCATTGGTCAATTCCGGAAAAGCGGGCTCAATCGTTTTGTACTGACCATATATTTTATTAGCGTATGGATCCCCCGATTTGATCAGCGCCGCGGAGTTGTGCACCCAATCATACTTCCAGTTCCCTCCCGGAATTCTACCCAAAACACCGCGCAATCCAGGCCCTGTTGTTTTCTGATCAGTTGCGGAGTGGCAACTCGAACATTTCTGCTCGAATAATGCTTCTCCGTCAATACCGGAATATGAATCGTCGAGCGCAATTTGCGCAACCGTATCGTTTATGATTTCAGAATAGAATCCCGGCAATGGCATTGCTCCTCCTGTCCGCTGTCTCCCCGCATACGAATAATAAATACTATCCGTCACCTTCTTATTATTCGCATCGAAACCGAGTTCGGCAACCTTCTCCAAAAATCCATCCGGATAAAAATTCAGCGAGAAAATATCAACCGGAATTAACTGCTTCTCCATCTGTTTTGGATTCACCCAGTTGATACTGCCATCGTCTTTGCGTTCTCCATCAAAAAGCATCATGCCCGGACGAATTTCATTCGTGGGAATGTTTGCGTAAACGGGTTTGTCCGGATTGATCTTCAATGATGTTTCACCATTCCGCGCATTGATATAAAACATGCCGCCGGTTTCAAGAAGTTCGCCGTTGCTGGTAGTAGACAAGCCACCTTTCATGATGTCCATCGGCGTTAATGCTTCGCGAACTTCCAGCGTAAAGGGGCTTCCTGCATTGAGAAATGCGCCGGCAGGAATTGCGAACACGATTCCATTCATGGTTTCAATCACCGTATCCTGGTTGGGATTGATGGTGAACAATTGCGTGGGAAGATTGCGATCGGCCTGTGCCCAGTTTGTGTTTCCTTCTTCGTTCGTAGCAGGAAGCTCATACGTAATTTCAGGGCCGTTCTGCGAATTCGTTGCGGCTTGTGCTCCGTAATAAATCGTTGTAGCAACGGCCACAACAGCTACAGTTGCGATTCCCCATTTGTAAATTTTATTCTTCAACGTCATTTTGCGGAATGTTGAAGCAGTTGCAGCTTTCATTCCCAAACGATCAATTCCTGCACGGAGATTGCGCTGGGTGTTGAGCTGCTGACGAAGCGATTCATCGCCGCCAAGTTGATTTTCGAAAGAAATTTTCTCTTCTGCAGAAAGTGTACCGTCCAGGTACGCATCGATCTGATCAATGATGTGGTCCATGTCCGGTTACTTTTTTACGTTTAACGAGAGATAATTTTCGCGTGCTTTTTCCAGGCAACGGTACTTCTGGTTTTTGGCAACGCGTTCGTTCGACAAACCAACTTTCGACGCAATGGTTTTAAAATCGAGTTTGTCGAAGTAAAACAGGCGAAGAATGTCGCGGCATTTCTCTCCGAGTTCCGACAAAGCTTTCTCAGCTTGTTTGAACTTCGATTCTTCGTCGAGATAAGCCGCGAAACGTTCAGCTTCGTCGACCGGAATTTCTCCCAGTGATTCTGTGGCCGATTTGTTTCGTTTACGCAATTCGTTCATCCATTGTAAACGACAAATGCCAATGAGGAAAGTCGATAGGGCGCTCGTGAGCACGAAATCACTCTCTTTTACTTTGCGAAAAAGTATGATGAGTGATTCCTGGTAAATGTCTTCAGCATCCTGTTTGCTTCCGCTGTTCTTCAACACAAGCTGCCGCACGACAGCAAAATGTTTGTACAGCGCTTTGATGGCTGAAGTGTATTTACCGGCTTTGAGTTCCTGTATGATCTGTTCGTCTGTCATACGTGTGTTTAACATGAATGTCGGGGACATGGAAAGGTCATCACGCTTCCCGGGTCAAAGAACGAGATTTTTTGCAAGTCACTGGAATTCAAAGGAAATCGATAACACCCTTACTAACCCTGAAAGGGTTATATGGCTTTCAGGGTTTGCAAGGGTGCGCAATGGTCCCCACCCTCAAAAGGTTAATAACCTTTGCAGCGTTAGTGAGAGGCCCTTGATGACCCTTCCTAACCCTCAAAGGGATATATACCTGCAAGGGTTAATAAGGGTCAGGTAAAAAGTTTCGGGTTACGATCTGCTTCACTGTGTTTCAATGATAACGTTACATTAAAACATGGTGTTCCGGGTTTCGGGTTAAATAGTTTCGGGTTGCGACTTTCTTCACTGTCTTTCAATGTGAAGTATCATGAACTGCAGTGTGACGATCCTCTCACATTGAAAGACAGTATCTCAGGTCCTAACCCGAAACCCGAAACTTTTTAAACCAGAAACTTTATTTCGCCTTCACGAATATCCACTGCCCGTCCTTCTTCATATTGTGACCGTACTGCTCACTATACCCACTTACCCCATCATACAAACACGGAATCACTTCCCTTCCTTTCTGATTCATCAAACCTACTTTTCCATTCTTCTGCACCTCTGTAAATCCATCGTGCGCCCAGTTCCAGCCAACATACGTGTATTGGTACGGCACCACCAGTTTACCTTTCTGATTAATGAATCCCCACAAGTCTCCTTTTTTTACAGCGGTGATCTCTTTCTCGAAGCCGTGCACCTGGTCGAACATCGCCTCAATGATAATCTTTCCGGTCGTGTCAATGTATCCCCACTTGTTGTTGATTGCAAATGGACACAGCCCGTTTTGAAAAACTCCGTTCAGGTGCTGAAATTTTATCGGGATCACCACTTCGCCCTGCATGTTGATCATGCCGTACAACGTGTCCACTCTCACCAGCGCCCGTGAATTCTTCAACACGTTGATCATTTCGTACACCGGTGGAACTGTAACACCTCCGGTTGTATCCATGAGACCATATTTTCCGTGGTGCAGGAATAGAAAATAACCTTCGCGTATACGGATGTCTTCATAGATACAGGGCACAACCCATTCGTAATTCCGGTTCAGGATGCCAGAATGCATACGGTCTTTCCTCACGACCCGGAGTCCATCCGCACGCGGATCGTCCTGGATATATTCATACTCCAACGGAAGCAGAACGTTTCCTGCGGTGTCCACCAATCCGATTTTTTCGGAACGCTTTCCGATAAAAATTTTATCCGAGAATTGTGTTTGTCCCTTCACCAGAATTTTTACCGGGGAAATACTCTGGTAGATCGGCGGCACTACAAATACGTCATTCTCCTTCGTCAATCCGCATCCCAGGATAGTACAAGTGGCCTTGAGGTGACCAATGTTGCTGTAGTTGCTGTACTGGTTGTTTCTCCAGGACTCGTGCTCTACCGTATAGTTCTCCAATAATTTTCCGGTAGAGTCTATATTCCTGAACTTCCCTTCATGCTGTACCACGCCTACGCCTTTCCGGAAATATTCAGCGTACATGTAGGTGCATAGAATGACTTCACGTCCCTGCTCGTTGATATAACCGAATTTCTTATCACGGCACGCTACAGCAAATCCCTGCGAAAACGAGGAGATCATGTCATAAACAGGTGGAGTTACCACCGTGTAATTGGTATCGATGAAACCGATCTTTCCATCTTTGCTGAACTGGAACAACTGCTCGCCGCGCTCCCTTTCCGGAGCCCGCTCCGAACTTGTCGACGAGTGATAACGCCAGGAATACAACTTGCCCAGTGCGATCCAATCGTAATTGTCTACATAATGAATCCTGTTCATTGCGTGATCATAAACGACATTGATCTTTTCTGATTTATAAAAAATAACCTGGTCGTAATATTGAATGGTGAAGGCGTCGTATTTCACCGGGATCACTTCCTCTTTCTTCAGATTGATCACACCGCAAAGACCATTCTCTCTTACCACAAGAATATTTCCCGCTAGCGGGGAAATGCTCGTGTATTCATAAGGCAGAAAAAAATTGCCCAGTGAATCGATCAATCCAACGCGCATACCGGTGGGATAATGTTCGGACGCAAAAAAAAGCAGCTCGGATCTGAACTTCACCGCACTATCGTTGTATATGATGTAAAGTCCTTTGAAGTCGGACTGCCCTGCCTGATGATCGTCCCAATCGGAGAAATGCGTTCGCGGTGTATTGTGACTCGTCGCCTGCCGGATCCGTGGAGACTTGCTGTCGCCGGGAAGATTGCGGAACGATGATGTGAGTTGTGATAAAGTTGAAGTTGTATTAAACGCTTTCACAATCTCTCCGGAACGGTTTCGGAAAAGATAAACGTTAACAGGCGAAGGAGAAAACATGGGAGTCTGCGACATGGTCGCATAAGCCATCTGATGGGCCATATAAGCGCGCTCCCAGGCGGAAATGTGATCAATCTCGATCATCTGCACGTTGTTGTAATACGGATAATAGATAGTGTCTGCACCTGGTTGAAGTACAGTTTTGGGGTTGAATAAATTAAAAGCAACCTGCGCACTGGCCGGAACAGCGATTACCACGGTAAACAGGAATACGTTGCAGATGAGTTTCGCGAAATGCGATTGATACTTGTAGATGCGTTCCATAGAACAAGTATACACGCGAGAAGGGAAAAGGTTCAAAAAGTTTCGGGTTCTGTTTTTGTCGATTCTCGATACGCAATCAGCAATTTTGTCATCTCGAGTGATTTGAGGAACGAAAATTGTATCGAGAGGGACAAAAATTGCTGATTGCTACTCGAACTGACAAAAAACCAGAACCTTTTTAACCCGGCACGGTTTAACCCGAAACTTTTTTACCCGAAATACTGCCCGATCTTCGACAAGGGCTTCCGGTAAAGCGTAAACAATCCCGGTCTCAGCCCGTTCACATACCACGCGCGTTTGTCTTCGCGGTTTGCTTTGAGCCGGTTGGCAAACGTTTTGTTGCTCACTCCACCCATGCGCATCTTCACGATCACCTCAGGCAGGTACGCGACCGAAACGTGATTCTTGTGAAGCATGCGAAGCATCAGTTCGTAGTCAGCTGCTGTCTGAAAAGTGGTATTGAAGCTTCCGTATTTTACATAACACGATTTCTTCAAAAAGAACGACGGGTGCGGTGGCATCCAGCCTTTGCAGAATATATTTTCGCGGTACTCTCCCGACTTCCAGTTGCGCACAACTTTGTTCGTGTCTATCCGGTCCACGTATTGAAGGTCGCCATACACCGCATCGCAACCACGACTTTCAAACGTTTTCATCACTGCAGAAATAATTCCCGAACGCGCGTATACGTCATCGGCGTGAAGAAACGCAACAACATCCCCGTGGGCATAGCTGATCCCTTTGTTCAACGCATAATAAATCCCACCGTCTTTCTCAGAAGTAATGTGAGCTATTTTACCGGCGTATTCATTCACGATCGCGAGTGTATTGTCGGTCGATGCACCGTCAACAATGATATACTCGATATCACCATAATCCTGCGCGAGCACCGATACGATGGTATCGCGGATGGTGGCAGCCGAATTGAAAGAGGCGGTGATGATTGAGATTTTCATTATTGCTAAGTTACTCCAAATAGACGCAAAGCCGCAAAGGTCGCTAAGAGTTCTGCAAAGAACTTTGCGCTTTGCTTTGCGTACTCTGCGGCTTTGCGGCTATTACGAAACGGTCTTTCCCCTGCATATCCTTCTTCAGCTTCACATCCCCAAACCCCGCTTCCTGGAACACAATACACGTCTCAAAACCCAGCGCCTCGTTGATCTCCACGAAAACTTTTCCACCCGGCTTTAATTTCTGCTTCGCAAACTGCGCAATGGCTTTGTAAAAAATCAGCGCATCATTATCCGGAACAAACAGCGCGAGAGCTGGCTCATGGTCCTTCACGCGATCGGCCATCGATTCTGCTTCGCTTTGCTTCACGTATGGCGGGTTACTCACGATGATCGAACAGAGCGGAAGTTTTTCCCACGATTTCACATCCAGAAAATCAGCATGAACCAATATTATTTCAGCCGCGAGCTTCTCCGCATTCGTTGCCGCCATTTTCAATGCTTCCGCCGAAACATCAACGGCGTACACATGCGTGCGCGGTTTCTTTTTTTTGATCATGATCGGAATGCAGCCACTGCCGGTTCCGATATCGATCACCGATAATGTTTCATCGTGCAGCATGATCTCGTCGATCACGAGCTGAGTCAACTCTTCTGTCTCCGGTCGTGGAATCAAAACATCCGGTGAAACTTCAAACGTTTCTCCCATGAACCAGGCTTTTCCGAGAATGTATTGAATGGGGCGGCCACGTTTCAGGTCCTTCACCGCGAAATGAAATTTCAACAGGTCAGATTCGCTCACGGTTTTGTCGGGACGCAGCAGCAAATCTTTTTTTGTGAACCCGATAAATTCTTCGAAACAATATTCTGCCAGCCGGTCAATTTCTTCGGGCTCATATTTCAACGCGAGTTCTCCACGGAAATAATTCAGGATATCACCTGCTTTATTTGTCGGGATTCTCATCGGTCTTTTCTTTTACCGGCAGAATTTCCGGGTTCGGCTGCTCATAACCCGTAACAACATTCAGGCCTGCTTTCTTTCCTTCTTCCAGCATCGTATTCCACGCAGCTGCGCGTTCATTGGGAATAATACCGTCGAGAATCGCTTCACGGATCGCGGTTTTGATAATGCCCACCTGCAACGAAGGCTGAATGCCAAACGCGGCCATAATGTCTTCCCCGGTCACCGGCGGCTGCCAGTTCCGCATCTGGTCTTTCTCTTCGATCGATTTCAGTTTTTCGCGAACCACCTGGAAATTTTTCAGGTAACGCTGCACGCGTTCTTCCTGTTTCGATGTGATGTCGCTTTCGCAGAGCAGCATGAGATCGTCAATGTCATCGCCGGCTTCGAAGAGCAAACGACGGATTGCCGAATCGGTAATTTCATTTTTCGCGAGAACGATCGGGCGCAAATGCAGCAGTACAAGTTTCTGTACATACTTCATGCGGTCGTTCAACGGCAATTTCATTGCAGCAAAGATCTTCGGAACCATGCGGGCGCCACGGTCTTCGTGTCCGTGAAAAGTCCAGCCGTGACCTTCTTCGTATTTTTTGGTTGCCGGTTTGGCAATATCATGCAGGATGGCCGCCCAACGCAACCAGAGATTGTCTGTCTTTGCAGCCGTATTGTCCAGCACCTGCAACGTGTGATAAAAATTGTCTTTATGGCCGTGCCCTTTGATCACGTCAACGCCATACAGCGCCTGCATTTCCGGAAAAATGTACGGAAGCAGTTTCGAATCGAACAGCAGTTTGAATCCAACCGATGGAACTTTGGCAGCGATGATCTTATTCAGTTCATCGGTGATCCGCTCTTTCGAAATGATCTTGATGCGTTCAACATTCCGCGTGATAGACGCAAACGATTCCTGTTCGATCGTATAATTCAGCTGCGTAGCAAAACGGATTGCGCGCATCATGCGCAACGGATCGTCGCTGTACGTAATGTCGGGACTGAGCGGTGTGCGAATGATTTTCGCGGCGATGTCATTCATGCCACCAAACGGATCGAGCATTTCGCCGTACGTATCCGCGTTCAGGCTGATGGCCATCGCGTTGATGGTGAAATCGCGGCGGTCCTGGTCATCTTTCAATGTTCCGTCTTCGACAATAGGTTTGCGTGAATCGCGGCTGTATGATTCGCGGCGTGCACCTACAAATTCTACTTCCCAGTCGTCGAGTTTCACCTGCGCTGTTCCGAAATTCCGGAAAACATTCACCGGTGAACGCATGCGTTTGCCTACTTTCCCGGCAAGCAGAATCCCGACAGCCTTCACATTGGAATCTTTGCCAACTGCAACAATGTCGATGTCTTTGCACGGACGGTTGAGGATATTGTCGCGCACGAAGCCGCCAATGACGTATGCGTCAACGCCCAGGGCAGCAGCTTCTTCTGAAACTACCTTAAAAACCGGGTGTGATAAAAACTTTTTCATTGGCGCCACAAATGTAGAAATGATTTGCGCTATATGCTAAAAGCGACTGGAGGTGAATGTCGTGTGATAACACATGGTAAAACCGCTTAAGCGGTTGAATACCCTGCTGTATTCATTGCCGGGGGCTTAAGCCCAATGTCATTAAGTTCCCTCTCACAGTGCCCTTTTGTAGTTAAGCTCTGTTTGATGTCTGCCGGTTAGT
>Ga0193752_1000922_pt1 | contig 26192 bp, 25 predicted proteins | sample H1c1metaG_FD_144924 | JGI IMG/M metagenome (GOLD analysis project Ga0193752, IMG submission 144924) | Soil microbial communities from a riparian zone of the East river system, Colorado, United States - H1c1 | ecosystem: Environmental > Terrestrial > Soil > Riparian zone | place: USA: East River...
AAGTTGCGTGGGGCTTACAACAAGATTGCACATCTGTCCGAAACAGTCGCCTCGCGCGGCGTGATTTGCGCCTCCGCCGGTAACCACGCACAAGGCGTGGCGCTCGCAGCTAAACGCCGCGGTATTCCGGCCGTCATCGTGATGCCAACGACCACGCCCAGCATCAAGGTGCAGGCCGTGAAGGATTTGGGCGGCGAAGCAGTGCTGTTCGGCGACGACTTCGATCAAGCCTACGAACATGCGATGCAGCTGATGCAGGAACGTAATCTGTCGTTTGTGCATCCGTTTGACGATCCGGATGTGATCGCAGGCCAAGGGACGGTAGCACTCGAGATGTTGCGACAACGCTCCGGCGATGAGATCGATGCGATTTTTGTCGGCGTGGGGGGTGGCGGCTTGATCGCCGGCGTTGCGGCGTATGTGAAGGCGCTCTATCCGAAGGTCAAGATCATAGGCGTCGAAGCCGATGACGCCAATGCAATGTATGAATCGCTGAAAGCGAAAAAACGTGTGACGCTGGATCGTGTCGGTATGTTCGCCGATGGCGCGGCGGTTCGTAGAGTGGGCGAGGAGCCGTTCGCCCTTTGCCAAAAATATGTCGATGAAGTGGTCTTGGTCAATAACGATGAGATCTGCGCCGCGATTCAAGACATCTTCGAGGACACACGTTCGATTGCAGAACCTGCCGGTGCGTTGTCGGTCGCGGGCATGAAACGCTTCGTCGCCAGAGAAAACTGCCAGGGCAAGAATCTCATTGCGATTACGTCCGGCGCCAACATCAACTTCGATCGCTTGCGGCATGTGGCTGAGCGCGCCGATATCGGCGGACAGCGCGAGGCATTATTTGCCGTTGAAATCCCGGAGGAGAAAGGCAGCTTCTTGCGCTTCTGCCAAACGCTGGGCCAACGCAGTATCACCGAGTTCAACTATCGCTATGCAAGTGGCACCGCCGCGCGAATCTTCGTGGGCGTCGCGTTGACTGAAGGCCGCAAGGAGCGCGATGCAATTCTTCGCCAACTGCAAGAAGGCGGCTACAACGTTGTCGACATGACGGACAACGAAATGGCAAAGCTGCACGTGCGCTACATGGTGGGCGGCCGTGCGCAGGGCCTTAGCGACGAGCGCTTGCTTCGTTTTGTCTTTCCGGAACGCCCCGGCGCCCTGCTGAAATTTCTGCAAGCAGTGGGTTCGAGTTGGAATATTAGTTTGTTCCACTATCGCAATCACGGTGCGGACTACGGCCGCATTCTGGCGGGCGTGCAAGTACCGGCAGGCGGCGCCGATGATTTCTTGCTGCATTTGAACGAACTAAAGTATGCGTATTCCGACGAGACGAACAATCCGGCGTACAAGATGTTTTTGGGAACATGAAGAAGGCTGTAGGCCCTAGGCTGTAGGCTCTAGCCAGAGCGAATACACTTCCTCCCGCGCATCGCTCGAACTTTTCCCGTGCGGAGAAGTTCCAAGCCAATGCGTTTTGCGGAAGCGGCGCATTTATCCTTCTGGCTACAGCCTACAGCCTACAGCCTACAGCCTACAGCCTACAGCCTACAGCCTACAGCCCAGCGTCTAGCGTCTAGCGCGTGCGAAGCCTTATCCTTCCCCCATGTCTACTCTCGAAACCCTCCGCGACACCGTCCGCACCTTCGCCGCTGAACGCGACTGGGATCAATTCCATAGTCCCAAGAATCTCGCGATGGCCTTGAGTGTCGAAGCGTCCGAGTTGCTCGAACACTTTCAGTGGCTCACCGAAGAACAAAGCAGACAACTCAGCGCTGATAAACTGGCGGAAGTGAAGCACGAGATGGCGGATGTACTCATCTATCTCGTGCGACTAGCCGACAAATTGAATGTCGACTTGATGACCGCCGCGAGCGAAAAGATCGTACTCAACGGCCAGAAATACCCGGCGGATAAGGCAAAGGGAACGATGAAGAAGTATTCAGAGCTGTAGCTCGTTGAGCGGGCGACTGGCATTCAATCAGTCCCTTCTGAGAATCCGTAGGCTGTCTTCCTTCGACTCTCGGTCCGACGATCGACAACATGGTTGGACGCTGTCCCCGCTGCCCCATTGATGTACGGTGAAAACTTTCCAGATGACGGATTGTTCGGTAGAACTGGTTCCTGACGAATAGCCGAATGGTTGCGGCTCGACAGAGAAGGTTACCGCGCTCTCCAAGACGATGGATAAAAATCCATCGTCCTCTCGAAATCCCCGGACAGTAGTGAGCTGCGCCGGCGATTATTCAAATCGCGAGCGACCTACATCGTCGCGAACTGCCGCTCGACTGCCTTGTGATCCTGCTTCCACGCCGCATAGAGTTGCGTCGACATCGCATCGGGAAAGACATCTTCTTCATCGGCCTCGATGCCTGCGAGAATCGCCGTTGCGATCTCGGCTGGTGGGGTTTTCGGCATCTCGATGCCTGCGGTCATATCGGTGTCGACCGCGCCTGGAAATACACCAAACACTTGAACATGCTTCGCGGCCAACGTGGCGCGCAGCGACTGCGTCATCGACCAAGCGGCTGCCTTAGACGCGTTGTACGTGGCCAGACCCGGCATGCTTGCGAAGGCGACCAAAGTCAGCACATTGACGATGCCGCCGCCATTGCGTTCCAGTGCCGGCGCAAAGGCTCGCGCCATTTGCAGCTTGCCGTAGAAATTGGTCGCGAACTGCCGGGTGATGTCCTCCATCGGCACTTCAAGGATGTTGCCGAAATTTAGGGCGCCTGCATTGTTAAACAATAGTGTGACGTTGGGGGCGATGTGCGCGGCTTCCTCTATCTGCGCCGATTGGGTGACATCAAGCCGTACCGGTACGACGCGTTTGGGATCGAGAGCGACAATAGTTTCCAGCGACGCAACATCGCGAGCAGTCGCGTAGACTTTTTTGGCGCCTTGTGCGAGCAACGCTTTGACGAGTTCGCGACCAATTCCGCGATTCGCGCCAGTGACTAGCGCGGTTGAATTTTGAATCTTCATTTTGATACCTCTACGAGTGGTGAACGACAACGTGCTGTCACTCTAGAAGGCGCCGCCACGGCGGCCCATCCCCTGTGGCGCATTGCTATGATGCAAATCGCGCACGAATAAGCGTTTCAAACGGTTGTCAGCATGGATATCAGTGCCCTCGAAGCATTCTCACTGGTCGTGAAGCAACGCAGCTTTGCACGCGCGGCGCGTGAGCTGAATATCGATCCCTCGTCGATATCGCGCACGATCTCCGCATTAGAAGACGAACTTGATATGCGGCTCTTTCAGCGCGATACGCGCAAGCTCACGTTGACGGAAGCGGGAACGATTTATCATCAACGGGTCGAACCGTTAGTGGACGAACTCCATCAAGCGCGCTAAGCGGCGAGCGACGTCTCGAACAAACTGAAAGGCTCGCTGCGGATCACCGCGTCTGTTTCATTCGGGGTCCAGTATTTGGTGCCGCGACTACCGACGTTTTCGGATCGATACCCAGACTTATCGATCGATCTCGTGCTGAACGATGCCGTCCTCGATTTGGTTGCGGAGCGAATCGATGTTGGGGTTCGTCTGGGTACGCTGCCCGATACTTCTCTGATCGCGAATCGATGGATGACCACTCGCTACCGTGTGGTAGCCAGTCCGGGCTATCTCACGCGCCATGGCACACCAAAGAAGCCGCAGGACATAGCGGAGCACAACTGCCTGAGATTCCCGTTGGAGGGATTCAACTCGCGCTGGATCTTCAAAGACAAGAAGGACGTCGAAACGGAAGTGCGCATCGGCGGCAAACTGTCCGTGAACAATGGGATGGGCATGGGCTTACAGCAATGCGCGATCGCCGGCATGGGCATTTCTCTGCTGCCCGGTTGGCTGATCGAGAACGATTTGACGACCGGGCGATTGGTGGATCTATTTCCCCTGTGGGCAGTCACGGCGACCGACTTCAACACCGCGGTCTGGTTTGTCTATCCCTCACGCGCCTACGTCCCGCAGAAGGTTCGCGCATTGATGGAGCATCTGCGGATGGGTTGAGTGGAGGCGGTGACCTGCAGGTCGCGGACAGCTTCACCTGACGGCGAGTTACATTCTTGCCGGTTGTTGTACTTGAGAAAGCGGCATAGCATGAACTCATGTTGGCTCCCGCCGCCTCTCGTTTGCCCACCGTCGATCTGTCGCTTGCCGGAACGAGCGATGCGGCCGACGATCGAATCGCGGAGCAGCTCGATCAAGCCTGCCGCGAATTCGGCTTCTTCTACCTGCAAGGCCACGGCATCGATGCGGCTGCCATCGATTCATTGATGGACTTGTCGCGTCAGTTCTTTGCGCTCGACACGGTTGCAAAATGCCGGATTCATATGTCGAATGGCGGGCGTGCATGGCGCGGATACTTTCGTGTGGGCGATGAACTCACATCGGGTGTTCCCGATGTGAAGGAAGGTCTCTACTTTGGGACGGAGCTCGAGGCCACCGATGTTCGAGTACAGAAGCAATGGCCGCTTCATGGCAGCAATCAATTTCCGGCTGTGCCCGGATTCAGATCTGCGGTTCTCGATTACATTGAAGCTGTCACGAATCTCGGTCGTCGATTGTTAGCCTTGCTCTCGCGGGGCTTGGGCTTGAGCAAGACTTTCTTTGAAGAGCACTACACCCGCGATCCGACGATTCTCTTTCGCATTTTCAACTATCCGCCGACGTCGGCGGTTCAGTTCAAGGAAGACAGTTGGGGTGTGGGCGCGCATACGGATTACGGATTGCTCACGCTGCTCAAGCAAGACTCCGTCGGTGGATTGCAGGTTCGTCATGGCGATGGGTGGATCGATGTTCCCGATATCGCCAACTCTTTCGTGTGCAATGTCGGCGACATGCTTGAGCGGCTGACACGCGGTCGCTATCTGTCGGCGCTGCATCGAGCAAAGAATGCCAGCGATCAGCATCGAATGTCGATGGTGTTGTTCCTCGACCCAAGCTTTACGGCACAACTACAGCCAATTGATTCTGTACAGCCTGCACAGGAGCGACCGCACACCGATGTTCGGTGGGATGACATTGATCCCAACAAAACGAGCGGTACGTACGGAGAATATTTGTTGCAAAAGGTTGGTCGAGTGTTTCCGGAGCTGCGGGAGCAATCTCTCAAGAAGTGATGGGGGCGTCATGAGGGGACAGACAAAAGGTCAGTCCCCTCAAGCATCGACTATTTCTTCATCGCTTCGACTTCCAAGATGAGACCAATTTCATCAGGCACAGCAGGGAGTGCATAGCCCAATCCGAAATCGGAGCGCTTGATCTTGGCGGTAGCGTTCGCGCCGCAGGCCTGCACCTTCATCATCGGGTGCGGTCCGCATTTGAAGCTGGTGACTTCGAGTGTCACGGGCTTGGTCACACCTTTGATCGTCAGATCGCCGCTTAAGCTCGATGGGCTCTCGCCCTTGAAAGCGGTTTTGGTCGACTTGAACGTGGCAGTTGGATGATTGCCGGCATCGAAAAAATCCTTACTGCGTAAGTGCTCGTCGAACTTCGGTACGCCCGTGGCAACAGACTTCAGTTCAAACGTCACCTCGACGGCGCCGGTTTTCTGCGCCGAATCAAGCGTGATGGATCCGCGTTGGACGGGAAGTTTGCCGTGGAAGGTCGAGAATCCTAGGTGCGAAAACGAAAAGGTTGCATGCGTGTGGTTTGGATCAACCGAGTAGGTGTCCGCGGCAGGCGCTGCCGTGCAGCAGATGGCCAGAAAAATAGTGGCAAGTGTCTTCATGGCGGGCTCCGCATGGGGTGTATCAAAGAAAACGTATGCGGTACGAAGGAGTTCCATGGTTCGGGCGGCTGGGGAATCCGATTTCGAAACCGCGTCGATTGATGGAGTCGGGCTACTATAGAGGCTTCATTCACACGAGCTTACCTATGTCTCTTCCTCCACTCCTTAAAGATAATCTTCGTCTACCAATCGTCGGTTCGCCGCTCTTCATTATTTCGAACCCCGCGCTGGTCATCGAGCAGTGCAAGGCCGGAATCGTCGGATCGTTTCCGGCCTTGAACGCCCGGCCTGCGCCGATGTTGGAGGAGTGGTTACAAACCATCACGCAGACTTTGAATGACTATCGCTTGGCGAATCCCAATAGAAAGATCGCGCCGTTTGCGGTCAATCAAATCGTGCACAGCTCAAACGATCGTCTCGCGCACGACGTGGAAATGTGCCGCAAGTTCAAAGTGCCGATTCAAATTACGAGCCTGCGTGCACCGGACGAAGTGGTGGAGTCCGCGCATTCGTACGGCGGCCTCGTGTTTCACGATGTCACGAACATCAAGCATGCGAAGCGAGCATTGCAGGCGGGCGTCGATGGCCTAATTCTCGTGTGTGCGGGAGCAGGCGGTCATGCCGGCGCGCTATCGCCTTTCGCGTTGGTCTCGGAAGTGCGCGAGTTCTACGACGGTCCGATTCTGTTGTCCGGCGCCATTGCCAACGGCGCGTCGGTGCTCGCAACACAAGCGATGGGAGCGGACCTTGCTTACATGGGAACGCGGTTTATCGCGAGCGCGGAAGCCAATGCATCGGCCGAGTACAAGCAAGCGATTGTCGATAGCTCCGCCGAGGGCATTGTGTATACGAATCTATTCACCGGCGTCCATGGCAACTACCTTCGTTCCAGTATCGAGAAAGCCGGACTCGATCCTGACAATCTACCCGTCGCCGATAAGAGCAAGATGAACTTTGGTAGTGGCGGTAGCACCAAAGCAAAAGCGTGGCGCGATATCTGGGGCGCGGGGCAAAGCTCGGGGCCGATTCACGATGTGCCGGCTGTGAGTGAACTCGTTGATCGATTGGAAGCGGAGTATCGGACGGCGCGCGCGCGATTACTTCAATCAGATGATGAGGGGACAAAGCAAAGGTCAATCCCCACCTGATATCGGGGAATGACGTTTGGTTTGTTCCCTTCTATAATTCTTCGAGGGAACGACAATGCTTACAGATTCTTGCCTCTGCGGCTCGGTTCACTGGCGATTCGATAGCAATCCCCAAGGCGGGACAGCCTGCAATTGCACGGCGTGCCGTCGCTACGGCGCGCTATGGATTTACGGGCACGAAGGTGTCGACGTCCACGTCACGGGCACCACGCAATCCTATATTCGCGGCAAAGCACTCGCGTTTCACTTCTGTCCGCAATGTGCCTGCGTGGTTTACTGGCAGGGTTTGAAGGTCGAAGACGGCAAGCTCCGCGCGGCAGTAAACCTACGTCTCGCCGAGCCCGGAATACTCATCGACCAGATTCCCATCGATCACTTCGACGGATTCAATTCGTTCGAGGATTTGCCGCGCGACGGCAAATGCGTCAAGGACTATTGGTTCTAGCCATGCGCTGAACTGGGGACTGAGCTTTGGTCTGTCGCCGCAATTTCCCGTGCCCATTCCTAGTCTTCTCCGGCTACTACAGCCTACAGCCCACGGCCTTCCTAGTACTCCGTCGTCTTCCCGTCGAAGTGCTCGTGCGCCTTGCCGGCGTCGGCCTTGGTCTTGTGCACCGTATGGTCGACATGTTCCGGCGACGCATAGAGTGTGTACAACTTTAGCGGCTTCGATCCGGTATTTACCACGTTGTGCTTAGCGCCCGACGGCACGATCATCGCGAACTCCGCCTCAACCGGCGTCCTTTTACCGTCGATCCACACTTCGCCGGTGCCTTCCTCGACGCGGAAGAATTGGGTGCGATCCTCGTGCACTTCTTCGCCAATTTCCTCGCCAGGTTGCAAGGTCATCAGCACCAGTTGCATTTCCTTGGCCGTGTACAACACACGGCGAAAATAGTTGTTCTCGAGCGTAAGCGTCTCGATGTTAGCGACGAAACCTTTCATTGTTCGTACCTCTGACAACGTAACGTCTCGCAGGTGTGTTCGTTCCCTACTTCAGCCACGCCATCCCATCCGGACTTCCGCCAGTAGCAATGGTCTTCGTCATTTTCAGCGTCTTAAGGTCGATGACCGCAATGTGATTGTCGCCGGAGCACGCGACATACGCGTTGCCGTCGGGCGCCATCAAGATGCCGGTGGGAACGCGGCCTAATTTGAGGCGCGCTATCGGCAGTCGAGAACTCGTGTCGAAAGCCACCAGCTCACCGGCAGTCAGATCGGAGACGAGAATCATTTTTCCGTCCGGCGTGAACTTCAAGCGATTCGATCGCTGTGTCTTTGCATCGATGGTATGCGCGACCCTCTTGCTTGCAATGTCGATGACCGAAATGCCGCCGTCGCGCGAGTGCGCCACCCATAGCTCTTTGCCATTCGGCGAAAGATCCATTCCTTCCGGCCCCGCGCCGACCGGCACGAGCGTTTGCTTCCACTGGCTGCCTTCGCGTTCGAGCACGCTGACTGTGTTGGATCCGATATTCGCGGCGAACAACTTCGATCCATCGCGTGTCGCAAGCACCATATGCGTCGCGTTCTGGCCTGTTTCAAATTGCCAGTCGACTGAATTACTCATGGGATCGAAACGCGCAACTTTTCTGGTGGCTTCCGAAGTGAAGTACAACTTGCCGTCCAAGAACGCCAAGCCATGCGGGCGCTTCAATTCTCCTAAATCGACGCGCCGCAATTCCTTTCGAGTCTGAGTGTCCACGACCGATAAAGTATTGCCCGGCGTTTGCGATCCGTAGTTGCCGATGAACGCAAGTTTGCCGTCGCTCGACAGTTCGATTTCGTGCGGGCCTTCACCGGTTGGAATCGTGGTGCTCGCTTTACCTGTCACAGGGTCGAAAAATGACAGCGTCGCATCGTTCTTGTTGAGCACCAGCAAGGTTGCGGCGCCGGCAATGCTGGTGGCGAAGGTAAGGAACAGCGCTGCAACTAGTGACGGCAAAACGTTTCGACGATAGATCATCGCGGCACCTGCGGAAATGGAGTGGCAAGCCTAAGAGATGCGCCGCCAGAAAAACATACCCTCACCGGCCAGCGCCGCGGCGGGTGAGAGCTGGTCTTCACGCTCATCTAATCAATCCCGCCGTACAATCCACCCACACAGGGGGCTCAAGCATGAACACTTCAAAAATTCTTATTGGTGCGATGGGGCTCATCGCGTTTGGCGTTGCGCAATTCGCACTTGCTCAAAACACGCAGGCACCCGCGCAACCGCGACGCCCTGGCGCCGCGCCCTATCACGAGGAATACAGCGCGCCGGAAGAAGCCTTTAAAATTGTCGGCAACGTCTATTACGTGGGCGCGAAGAACATTGCTTCGTTTCTGATCGTGACGCCACAAGGCAACGTTTTGATCGATACGGGTACCCGCGAGATGGCGCCAGTGATCAAGAACAATGTCGAGAAGCTTGGCTTCAAGCTCAGCGACATCAAAATCATGTTGTCGAGCCACGCGCACTTCGATCACATTCAGGGTCACGCCGCGATGAAGAAAGCGACCGGCGCGAAGGTCTATGCGATGAAGCTCGATGCCGAGGCGTTGGAGGCGGGCAAGGATCTCTCGCCACTGGGCGCGGAAGGCTGGGATCCGGTGAAGGTTGATAGGGTGCTCGCCGACGGTGACACCGTGGAGCTCGGCGGTACGACGTTGAAGGCAATGTGGGCGCCGGGTCATACGCCCGGCTGCACAGTCTGGTCAACGACCACTCAAGAAGGCCAAAGGAATTACGCAGTCACCTTCATGGGCTGCGGTGGGCCAAACGGCGGCGTGAAGCTGATCGGCAACGAGAAATTCCCGAATCTCGTGAACGATGCGTTGGGCGCAATGAAGAAATTGAAGGCACTGACTCCAGACATCTACGTCGGCGGACACCCCGAAGCTAAGTTCAAAGGCAAAATCGAGGCGATGAAGGCCGGGACTCGGCCCCATCCGATGCTATCGGCACCCGGAGAATGGGCGAAGATGGTGACCGATATGGAGACGGCGTTTCAGAAACGAGTCGCGGAGGAGAAGGCGAAAAGCGGGGGGTGAATCGCTTGTTCGGCGCAGCGGTCCGGCCCTCACCCGCCGCCAATTCGACCGAACTGGCTTGCGACCTCCCCCCGATCCGGGGGAGGTTAGGAGATGACGCTCCGACAACACCTCCCCCGGATCGGGGGGGGGGCGCGAGCGACAGCGGCGGGTGAGGGCACGCGCGACGCGCGTCTTCGCTCAAGGCGAAGTTGCTCCAATCCACCCCTCATCCCGTAGAATCCCAGCGATATGAGCACCTCATCCTTCCGTTCATTCGCGATCGCCTCGATCGGGCTCTGTTTCGCCACCGCCACCTTCGCGAGCGAAACATTCAAAGCGCACTTTTCACCGCTCGGCGTCACGGCCGCGACCGTAAATACGACGACCGGGAGTGGATCCGTTGTCGCTACGCTCGACGGGCCGAAGCTTGTGATTGACGCCACCTTTCAAGGACTAACGGGCAACGCGACTGCCGCGAACGTTCGCCGCGGCCCGAGAGGAATTCCAGGTCCAGTGGTGTTCGATCTCGAAGCTCCCAAGACATCGAGCGGCACGATCACCGCAACGTTGAACCTCTCGCCCGAGCAAATCGCCGATTTGAAAGCAGGCCGTTTGTACGTGCAGATTCACAGCGAGAAGGCGCCGGAAGGCAGCATTCGCGGATGGCTACTTAAATAGAAAAGCGCCGGAACGCGACCCGCTGCATTTCAGGGGTCGTCATACCGACGTAGGTCGGTATCCATCTTGGCGGAAACAAATAGTGTGGATGGACCCCGTTCTACAACGGGGTGACGGGAGGGGATCGGTGACAACGAAAACATTAGCCACTTTCATCTTGGTCGGCATGGTCAGCGCACACTCAGCTGATGCTCAGCAGCCCCCAGGTCCATTCACGACGGAGCAGGCCCAAGCCGGCCGCGATTTGTATGCGCGCGATTGCGCTTCCTGTCATACGCCAACGTTGATCGGGGCTGGCAACGCGCCGCCGTTAGCGGGCGCTGGATTCGCTTCGGCCTGGCGCGGCAAGCCCACCAGCGAATTGTACCTGCGAATAAAATCGTCGATGCCGCCCGGCGGCAATCCTGCGCTCAACGACGATGCCTTTGCAGCGATCGCCGCCTTTATCTTGCAAGAGAACAATGTTCGCGCCGGTGCGCAACGCCTGACCGCGACTTCGGCGACTCCCATTGCGCCGAGCGACGTGCGACCTGCTGCAGACCGCGATACAAGACCTGCGCGTCCGACTCCGCCGCCTGCACCGCGTGGACTGACTGTGAAAGGCGAAGTCAAAAACTTTCGGCCGGTGACCGGTGCGATGTTGAAGAATCCGGACCCCGCTGACTGGCTGATGGTTCGCGGCAATCAAAAAGCCTGGAACTACAGCCCGCTCAAGCAAGTCACCAGCGCCAATGTCAAACAGCTGAAGCTTGCGTACGTATGGAATATGAACGAAGGCGATAGCGAACCGGCGCCGCTCGTGCATGACGGTACGATTTTTCTGATCAATCCGAACAACGTCATTCAAGCGATCGATGCGCGTCGTGGAGACTTGATCTGGGAGTATCACTCCGGCCCCGAGTCCGGCGGCGATATGCGCAACATCGCGCTGCATGGCACGCACGTCATTCACGCGACGACCGACGCACGATTGCTCGCACTCAATGCACTCACGGGCGAAAAAGTGTGGGAAGTCCAAGTTGCCGATGCGACGAAGGGCTTTGCGAATTCCAGTGGACCCATCGTCGTCAACGACACGATCCTGTTGGGACTCGCGGGTTGCGCGCGGTACGACGATCAAGGCTGTTGGATCAGTGCGTATGACGCCAACACCGGCCAGCTCAAATGGAAGTTCGACACGATCGCGCAGCCGGGACAAGCCGGCGGCGATACCTGGGCCAATTTGTCGATGACGTACCGTGCCGGCGCCGAGCCGTGGATCACCGGCAGCGTCGATGCCGACTTAGGCATCACGTATTGGGGTGTCGCGCAAGCAAAGCCGTGGTCGCCCGCCAGCCGCCACATGACGATCGACGACAAAGCGCTGTACAGCAATTCCACGGTCGCACTCGACATCAATACGGGCAAGTTGAAATGGCACTACCAACATGTGCCGGGTGAAGCCCTCGATCTCGACGAAGTCTTCGAGCGCGTGCTCGTCGACGATAACGGCCGCCAGTTCGTATTCTCCGCAGGTAAGCACGGCATTCTCTGGAAGAACGATCGCAAGACGGGCGAGTTTGTCGGCTTGAAGGAAACGATGTTTCAAAACGTATTCGATACGGTCGATGCAAAAACGGGCCGCGTCGAGTATCGAGAAGACATCAAGAACGCCAAAGTAGGCGAATGGATTCCGGGATGTCCGAGCAGCGCGGGCGGCCACAATTGGCACGCGATGAGTTACAACCCGCAAGCCAACGTCCTGGTGATTCCGCTAGTTCAGGCGTGTCTCGACAACTTCGCACAAGAAGTAGAGCTCAAAGAAGGATCGGGTGGCTTGGCGTCACTGCGACGCTTCTACGAAATGCCCGGCACCCACGGTAATGTCGGCAAGTTAGCTGCATACGATGTACGCACCCTGCGTGAAGTGTGGAGCGTCGAGCAGCGCGCATCGTTTCTCACGGCCGCCTTGTCGACGGCAGGTGGTGTCGTGTTCGCGGGCGATCTAGATCGGAACTTCCGCGCGTTCGACGTGAAAACAGGCAAGGTGTTGTGGGAAACACGGTTGGGCACGGCCGTACAAGGCTTCCCGCTAACATTCAGCGTCGATGGGCGTCAGTACATTGCAGTGACGGCGTCGAACGGCGGAACGAGCCCCCGACAGGTGCCGCAAGTCGTCACGCCGGAGATTCGCTATCCACGCAATGGCAATGCGCTGTATGTATTTGCGTTGCCGGAGTAAGCGAGCCCTCACCCGCCGCGAAGCTTGTGCCCGCCATGACAATCCCTCTCCCTGTCCGGGGAGAGGGCGCGAACGAAGTGGCGGGGTGAGGGCTACTGCTTTCTTCCGCTCAGCTCTTCCTTCAACCCCGCCAAAAACTCCGACAACAACGCCACCACCGCGCGAATGCGCGCTGAGTTGCGCGCGGTCTCGTGATACACGACCCATCCAATCGCACAGGCGACGGGTTCTGGAAATACGCGCACCAGTTCCGGTGACGTGTTGCCGGTGAAATGAGGCAGTACACCAATGCCGTTACCCGCACAGACCAAACTTGCGGCCATTTCCGTGCCGTCGACTCGCGTCGCCGGCGCGCCTTTATTCGCATACGCTTCAAGCCAACCGAACCACGGCAAATGAAGCATCGGCTCGATGTATTGAATCAAGCGATGCTTGTGTAGGTCTTCCGGCGTTTGCGGCAAGCCATGTTTCGCGAGATACGCTTGGGATGCAAAGACGCCGAAGCCCATTTCGAAGCCACGGTTGGCAATGAGATTGAGTTCTCGAGGCTGGATCATGCGCAACGCAATGTCGGCCTCGCCCTTCGCGAGGTCGATGGTACGTGTGTCGGCATTGATTTCAATGGATAGCTTCGGATACCTGTCCGCCGCAACTGCCATCAGTGGCATGAGCGTACGCAGCATCGAAGGCACTGTTGAAATTCGCACGACGCCATCGATTTCGGTCTTCGATGCTCGAATAGCGGTCGACGCATTCGAAACGATGACTTCCATGGATTCCGCCGCTGCGACGGCAACTTTGCCTTCTGGCGTAAAAGTGAATTCACGCCCGCCGCGAACAACTAGGCAGGCGCCCAGCGTTTGTTCGATTTGCGCCAGTCGGCGACTGACCGTGGAGCTGTCGATGCCCATCAGACGTCCCGCGCCCGCCACGGAGCCGCCCCGCGACAGCGCTAGCAGTAGTTTGAAATCGCTCCAGTCGATGTCGATCACGGCGCTCGCTCTTATTGTTCCGATAGTGGGGACTGACCTTTGCTCTGTCCCATCTGGATGCATGAGGGGACAGAGCAAAGGTCAGTCCCCAGCCGCATTTTTGCATGCCACGATTGCAGCGGTGGGTATCGTGTTGAGTGAACTCGAAGCGTAGGCTTCGCCTCCTCAAGTTCGAACCACTTGTCTACATTCCAAGATCCTCAAACTCATCATAAGGGAGCCACCATGAGTCTCAAACTGTACATGCACCCCGTCTCCACCGTCAGCCGTCCAGTGAGTCTCTTCATTGCCGAGAAGGCTCTGCCCGTGTCTCAGCAAGTCGTCGACCTGATGACCGGCGAGCATCACCAGCCTGCCTATATCGCGATCAATCCGAATAAGGCTGTGCCGGCGCTCGAAGACGGCGACTTCCGAATCTCGGAAAGCTCGGCGATTCTGAAATATCTGGCCGCACGCTTCGATGCGCCTGAATATCCGAAGGACCTAAAAGAACGCGCGAAGGTCGATTCCATCATGGACTGGTTCAACACCGGCTTTTACAAGGACTTCGGCTACGGTCTGCTGTATCCGCAAATCTTCCCGCATCACAAGCGCCCAACCGACGATCAGCATACCGGCACGATCTCGTGGGGCAAGGGTAAGGCCAAAGATTGGCTCACCGTGCTCGACAAAGACATCCTCGGCAAGGACGACTACGTTGCGAACAATCGGATTTCGATCGCCGACTACTTCGGCGTGTGCTTGCTGACCGCGGGCGAGTTGATCGGCTGCAAGTTCGAAGGGTATCCCAACGTACAACGCTGGGTGAACAACATGAAGAAGCTCGGCAGCTGGCCTAAGGTCAACGAAGTGATGTACGGCTTTGCCGGCTCGATGGCGGACAAGCAATTCGAGACCGTCTAATGCGTATCGAAGGCCTGCATCACAACGCCTATCGCTGTCGCGACAGCGAGCAGACACGGAAATTCTACGAGGACTTTCTGGGTCTGCCGTTGGCCAACGCCTTCGAAATCAAAGAAACGAAGACAGGACGGGTCACTCGCGTCCTGCATTCGTTTTATGCGATGGCTGATGGTTCGTGCCTAGCGTTCTTCGAAGCGCCCGAGCAACCCTTTGAGTTCAAGGTGCAGCACGACTTCGATTTGCACATCGCGCTCGAAGTGCCGCATGCCGATCTCGATACTTGGAAGGCAAGGGGCGTTGCCGCCGGATTCGATGTGCGGGGTATCGCCGATCATCACATGATCGACTCGATCTATTTTCGCGACCCGAACGGCTACGTCATTGAGCTCACGGGCAAGAAGCCGAATCACGATGAGCTGATGAATCCGAAGCAGAACGACGCTCGCGGGCATTTGGATAGGTGGCAGAGTACGAAAGTCTCCTAAAATCTATCCGGCGCGGCAATCGTCGAATGTCTCTGCCTCAAACGGATCACGCTAGTAAATAATGTTCGGCGGATGCTTCCCCGCTGAAGTCGTCGCAATCAGCGTCTGCCCGTCCACCTTGATGGTGTGGCGAGTGATCACGCCATCGACAGGGAGCAGTCCGCCGACGGCTTCCGGTGAAGGTCCACCGTTCGGGAACGTGAGTTTCACTCCAAGGCCCACGGCCCATTCGCTTTGCTCGCAAGAAGCTTTGTTCGCGCACACCTGTAGGCGCTCCAGTCTTGCGAAGACGCCGGGTTGAACCTCGGAGAAGAACGTGTTGAATATCTCGATGCGCTCGGCCTTCTTGTCGACGCGGCGTTTGCACAGCCACACGCACCACCACTTGCGTTCCATCGTGGCGCCTTTGACTTCCGTCTCGCCGCCGATGCTTCGATAAACTAAGTAATTCGATTTCCACGACGTCGACGTGACAAGACCGCCGCCGCTCAATGGCTGCTCTCGTTTCTCGCCGTGGTCACCGCTTGCGGAACTGCACAACGCTAGTGCAAGGACGGCGCAGACAAATCGCTTGTTCATCGTCACTCCGGAATACCCCGATCCGGGACAACATATCAGAGGGGGTATTTTCCGCACTTGGCCAGAAGAGCAGGCCCATCGTGACTCTAAGTGGAGCTCTTAAGTGTCAATAATTCAGCACACCTCGTGCCGGCTCTTCCATCGTCCAAAAGTGCAAGGTACTCTGCGCTGCGCAATTCTGGATCTGGGGCCAAAGGACTCGACACATGATCAGCTACTACGAATTGGGACCTAGCAAGAAGTTGAACGAAATCGTCATGGCCGGCAGCCACGATGCGGGCATAACCGCAGGCGGCGGCAACGTCAAGACGCAAGACCTAGATATCTATGATCAAGCCAAAGCGGGCGTGCGTGTGTTCGACATCCGCATCACGGGCGCGATCGTCAAGCAAGGCGCGGCGGGACCTGTCGTTGCACTCAAGGCGTATCACGGCGGCTCGGGAAAATCGAAGGTTGAGGGCACCGACCTTCGTACCGGCCAAGCCACCAACATGAAAGTGAAAAGCATGTCGTTGGCGGGCGTGACCACCGGCGAATACGGCATGACGCTGAGCAAAATTCTGGGCGACGCACAGAAATTTGTGCGCGAGAACGCCAGCGAGTTTCTCATTCTTAAATTCGATAAATGCCATAACTGGCTGCAGATCGCAGAAGCCTGTGTCAGCATTCTGGGTGCTGCCATCTACAAGAACGGCGGCAATCTCAACAAGAAAACGCTGCGCGACCTCGCGGGCAAAGTCATCGTACTGTTTACCGCGGAAGGGATCGAAGCCGTTCACCACCTCTACGGTGTGCCGCAGGGAATTATGGCTGTGCAAAATATTTACGGCGGCAAGGCTGCGTACAGCGAGAATTATCATGGGTTGCAGTACTTCGGGAAGGGCGGCACGAAGGTCACCAAGCCTTTCAAGAAGCAGAGTCAAAACGTCAAGAAGCAATCAAAGATCATGGCCGAGGCCGGCGGCGGCAATCAAAACGTGATGGGCATGATGTATTGGACCACCACGGGCATCTTCGAGAGCATCAAAAAGCGCAACAACGGTATGTGGGCGAAGCCGAATGTGGCGAAGCTACAGAGCATGTGGGACAACGGATTGAACAACGCCATCATGTCGCGCGTGAATACCGTCGCCAAGATCGATGGCTTCGCCGGCGGTCACATCTTCAAGTCGTTCATGCCGAATATCGTCATGATCGACTTTGCCGACGATGAGAAATGCCGGCAGATCTTCGAGTTGAACACGACGCCGGTGACGTTCCTGGTCGATGCGTTGGGAGAGTATGCGCACGCATGACGCGCGTGCGCGCGGCTACAGGTGACAGGCTGCAGGCTACAGGTCGGAGAAGCCGGTCGCCAATTTCAAGTCAGACCTTTTCTCGATTCGGTCTCCTACCTGTAGCCTGTAGCCTGTAGCCTGTAGCCTGTAGCCTGGCTGCTAGTTCGGCACAATCTTCCGCACCATATGCCCCGTCACTAGCCCGCTATCGGTTTTGCCGGCCACAGTCTCGCTCACAAAGATATTGCCGTTGTTGTCCACGGCGATTCCTTCTCCGAGCGTGAGATTGTTGATCTCGTGTTTGAGCGAGCCATCTTTTGCGCTGCCTATGAACAGGCGCTTCTTGTCGTTGTAATCGACAACGTACAAGGTATCGTCGCGGGCGATGAAGATGCCGCTCGGCGAGCCGAACTGCGTCCATTGATCGATGAAGGCGCCTTCTTGGTCGAAGATCTGGATGCGTTTGTTCGAGCGATCCCCAACCAGTAAGCGGCCCCGCGAATCAAACGCCAGCGTGTGCGGCAAATTGAACTCGCCCGGTGCCGAACCCTTCTTGCCCCATTGCTTGATGAATTTCCCATTCTTCGAGAACTTCATGATGCGGTTGTTGCCGTGGCCGTCGGCGATAAAGATGTCGCCATTGCGGGCCACCGCGACATCGGTCGGGCCGTTGAACATGTTTTCGCTTTCGCCGCTGACGCCAGCCACGCCCAGGGTCATCGTCAATTTCCCATCGCGCGAGTACTTGAAGACTTGATGTCCTTTGCCATCGCGACCGCGTCCGTCGGTCAGCCATAAGAATCCGTTGCGATCGACACGTGCGCCGTGGGGATAGATAAAGAGCCCGTCGCCCCAGGTTTTGAGTACTTTGCCTTGACCGTCGAACTCGATGACGGGCGTTGGTTTGCGGGTAAACGCGATCAGCCGGCCCTTCGCGTCAATTGCGATGCCGGCAGTCTCTCCCCATTCGATGCCATGGAGATGCGGGCCCCAGTTCTCGGCTGCTTTGTATTCTTCCGCCGAACAAACGGATTGCGCGACGACGAGAGCCGCGAGTGCTGCAAGGGTACGAAGGTTCATGTGGGCTCGCTCAATCATCGGTGTTCTCGTCGAACGCAAAGGGATTTGTCTCCGCGGGCTTACGCGCAACGGGTTTACGCGGCAACGGCTGCTCACGCTCTGACGCATTCCATAGGAACGTGGCCATGATGACGGCCGCTTGCTTCAAGTCCGCCATCTTCATGTGATCGAACGTATCGACGCTTGTGTGATGGACTCGCGAGTTGTAGTCGAGCGGATCTTGAATGAATTGAAACGCCGGAATGCCGACGCCTTGCATCACAACGTGATCGGTGCCGCCGGTCGGTTGAGTGACGACTCGCGACGCGCCCATGCTGGAAAAGGAACCGAACCAGTCGCGAAAGATTGGCACGACTGCGACATTGCCCTCGGTGTAGACGCCGCGAATCTTTCCCGAGCCATTATCGATATTGAAATACGCGATGAGTTCCTCGGCGCCCGGCTTCGGCGTGATCGGCCAGCGGGTGTTCCACAACGTGAGTGGGCTCAGCTTCGCCCGCTCCGAATCCATGATGGGCGGTCGGTTAGCCAAATACTTCTCGGTATAGGCCAAGGAGCCTAGCAATGCCTGCTCCTCACCGGCCCACAGTGCAAATCGAATCGTGCGCTTCGGCTTGACGCCCAACTTCGCCAGCACCCGCGCGGCTTCCATGACGACGACAGATCCCGCTGCATTGTCGCTCGCTCCGTCGGCGGCCACCCAAGAGTCCAAATGCGCGCCGGCCATCACGTATCCTGCTTTTGGATCGCTGCCTGGAATCTCCGCAATGATGTTGTACGCCTTTCGATCTTCGTCGTGATACCGCACAACGCTTGTGAGTTCGACAACCGGGGGTGAGCTCGACTTTGACAGGCGCGCGAGACGGCGATAATCCTCTGCGGCTAACTCGATTCCCGCGACCTTCGGCGTCTGGCCGACGCGATAACCGTAGCCATTGCCGTGTAGAAGTCCGCCATCGCGAGTCGATTGGCGCAGCACGACGAGCGCACCCTCCGAATTCAAAAAGGCGTCGAGCTTCAATGCAAAATTGCCGCGCCGAAGCGTACGAGCCAAATCGGATTCAGAAAACCGCGGTTGCACGTAGTCGTCCATGCGCTCGAAGTCACTGTTCTCATAGCGGCGAAACGGCGCGCGATCCGGCTCCGATCCATCGCCCGGCAAATCCGCCATCACGACTTTGCCTTTGAGTTTGCCTTTCCACTTTGCAAAGTCGGCCTCGCGACGTATCGGCGCCACGATGACCGGCGCTTTCACCGTTCCTTTTGTCGAGGGCGTCCACGCGATGGGGATTGCATGCATCACGACGATACGCGGCTCGACCATTCGTGCCTCGACGCGCTCAATCGACCAACCGCGCCCAAAATCGAATGCTTCGGCGCGTACATTGGACAAGCCCCAAGCCTTGAATCTTTCCTGAGTCCATTTCTCCGCCATCCGCATCTGCGGCGAATTGGTCATTCGACCGCCGATATGATCGGTGAGGTAGGACGCGGTATCCGGGATTTCGCTTTGATTCAGCGCTTCGTCGATGGCGCGATTGAGCATCGGCTCATCGGCGGCGTAAGCGGGCAGGGCCAAGAGCGCGGAGACAACCAAGTATCGGCGCATGGATCACTCCTTGTTGTGAGCGCCGATCATAGCGTGAAAAATGCAGAGAACCCGCAAGTTGCCGGTTTCCGAGCCTACCCAGGAGTAAAGTCTCCCGACGTAGTAGCGAAAAACTTAGAGAGTCATGCGCATCGTTCGACGGATGAGCGGAATCGGCTTAGGCATTTCTCTTAAAGTACTGAACTTCGCGTTCATGTTTTTTCGCTGCCGCCAATGAACGAAATGTTCCGAGATTGCGCCGCTTACCGGTTTTCGGATTGAGCTTGCGCGAGTAGAGGCGGTATTCGCCGGATTTGAGTTTGCGGATCATGGACGCCCCTCATCCCAACCCTCTCCCCGATCCGGGAGAGGGAGTCCTAGTCAAACCTCTCCCGGATCAGGGAGAGGTCACGAGCGGTAGCGGTGGGTGAGGGGATGAAACAAAGCTTCACAATCCGCAAGAACTTCCGCAGCTCACATATCCAATACCGGCGCGAAGCCGCCGTAAATCATCCGCTTCCCATCGAAAGGCATCGGCGTTGCTTGCATGCGGGGATCTTTCATCACGGCTTCCCATCCCTTGTCGCGCGCTTCCTTCGAGGGCCATTCAATCCACGAGTACACAATCTTTTCGTTCGGCGTTGCCTTCACCGCACCTTTGTAGTCGGTGACTTTGCCGTCCGGTACGTCGTCGCCCCATGCGTCGACCACACGTGACGCGCCAAACTCTCTGAGTAAAGCGATCCTCGCTTTTGCGCTATCGACATACGCGGCCTTATTCTCCGCGGGTACTGGAATGACGGAACCGTCGATGTAGCCGAACTTGCCTTTCTTCCCTTCATCGATGACAGGTTCGAAGCCGGCGAAGATCATGCGCTTGCCATCGAACGGCATGTCGCCCATATCGGCCATCGCCGGATCATTCATCATGCGTTGATTCGCTTGATCGCGTGTGGCCTTATCGGGATATTCGACCCACGAGAAAATGATCTCTTCGTCGGGCTGCGCTTTCACTGCGCCTTTGAAATCGGTGAGCTTGCCATCCGGAATATCGTCACCCCAATTCTCTACCATGCGGGTGGCGCCGAGCTTTTTGAAATACGGAAACGCCTTGGTGGCGTGCTTGACGTAGGCATCCTTGTTGGCTCGCGGCACTGCAGCGACAAAACCTTCGATATACGCCATGGGGATTCTCCAACGTAACGGGGGGGGAATATATTGAACACGCTGAGCGTGTAGAAGTTCCCGTCTCGAACTTGACCCGGCCTACACGAGACTAAGTCAGACCTTCGCGATGAAAGCGTCGACGATACGCGACAACACTGTCATCGGTACGCCGCCGGATTTCACGACCGCATCATTGAAGGCACGCAAATCGTATTTGTCGCCGAGTGCCGATTGCGCTTTCGCTCGCAAGCGATTGATCTCGCTATGTCCCACTTTGTAGCCGCAGGCTTGGCCGGGCCACGCGCAGTAGCGGTCGACTTCGCCACTGACTTCTTCGACGCTCGAACCATTCGTCGTCGCGAACCATTCGATTGCTTGCTGTCGAGTCCAACGCCTTGCGTGCAAGCCCGTGTCGACGACGAGACGGCACGCGCGAAACGCAATTGACTGCAGATAACCCAGTCGGCCAAATGGTTCTTCATCATAGACTCCCAACTCGCCGGCGAGCTGCTCCGCATACAACGCCCATCCTTCAGAGTATGCGTTGAAGCCGAGCATCGATCTGAACAACGGCATCTTGAACGTGTATTCGCCTTGCCAGACGTGACCGGGAATCGACTCGTGATAACAGAGCGTCGGCAAGTTGTACGTCGTCCATACTTTCATCTCGAGCAAGTTGATCCAGAACTTGCCGGGAATTTTTCCGTCGATCGTTCCCGCGCCGCCGTAGGCGCCGGGCGCGCCGGGTTCGACTTCAGGCGCCATCCGTTTGATCTCAAGATTGCCGGGCACGAGCGTCGCAAACGCTCGGGGCAAGCGGGTGCGCATGTCTCGCACTCGGCCTTCGAGAAACGTCATGAGTTTAGCGCGGCCCGCATCGTTCTCTTCGAAGCGGAATCGAGGTTGCTCGTAAAGCGCAGTCATCCGTTCGCCCACACTGCCTTGCGTCATGCCTTCGCGTTTCAAGATCGCATCCATTTCAGAATGCAACGCCTTTAACTCCTCTTGTCCGCGCTCGTGAATCTGATCGGGAGTCATCTGCGTTGTCGTGGCAGCTCGTAGTGCCCAGGCGTAGTACTCGTCGCCGCGCGGCAATTTCCATACACCGGCGTCAGCATTCGCGCGCTCCCGATGCGCTGCCAGCTCTGCAATCTGCTTGTCCAGCGCCGGCGCGACTTTGTCCGTTGCGATCCTTGCGGCCTTCGCTGCGTAATCGCCCTGCATGTCTTTCGTTCGCTTGGCGAGCGATGCGACGAGCGACCAATCGCTGGTCTTCACGCCTCGTGCGATCTTCAGCTGCCCGAGTGTTTTGTCGAGCAAGAAATCCGGTGCGATGACGCCCTGCGCGGCGCCCACGTGCAAGCGATCCGTCTCGCCGTTTATCTGGCCGGCATACGCTTCGAGGCGCGCGAGGTACGCATCGGCGTCTTCGCGCGACTTCACCGTATGTTGCTCATCGAGCAGGCTCGGAATTTCCAGGAAGGCGCCGGTGTTTTGTGCGACGACGTAGGGCGCGTTGCGCCACGACCAATTGGAATTCAATAACGCGCAGTCGCCGTAAGGAAATGCAAATCCCTCTGCCGATGTCTCATGCGCTGTCCGCATCACGTCGACATCGATTCGAGTTGCGTCGTTGAAGCTCGCAGTGTCGATCGCTTTCAATCGCTCCAGCCGTTTCACCACGCGTTGCGCGATCGCCTTTTGACCTGCGGCGGAGCGATCTGCCAGTTTCGACTTAAGCGCCGCTCTCTTTTCATTATCGATGCCCAGACCCGTCGCGGTTTCAGGGTAGTCAACGAGCAATTCTTCGGCACAGTCCGCGAGCAATTTCTCTGCGTCCACGTTGGTGTCCGTGGTCGTGCAGGCGGGCAGATTGGCTACAGCGAGCGTGGCGCCCGAATAGGCCAGGAAATCTCGGCGGTTGGTCATTGGAGTAGCCCGCATCGGTGGAAGGTTGCGGACAATCATAGCTGCGGCGGGGGCGAGTAGCGATTGGGGCGCGAAATAGCCTCGACTGAAACCAAGCCAGATCGCTCAACCGCATCGACGCTTGTCCTAGCAAAAGATGAAGAGACCTGAGGCTCTCGGGTATCCTCCGATTAGTTGGTACCATCAACTATAGAAGCCGGTCCGCGATTACTGCAGAGGCCTTAAAAGGGGATCCCATGATTACTCGACGCGAGTTGATGTTGCGGGGCGCGACGTTGGTGGGCGTGTTCAGTACGGGCAGCTTGTACTCACTGCCGTTGGATGCGCAGGAATTCAATCCCGATCTGCCGGACCCCGGCAAATTGCCGCCCGGCGTGCGGCACACGGAATTGATGATGATCCCAACTCGCGATGGCACGCGCATCGCCGCAAGTTTGTGGTTGCCGGCGACAGAGGGTCGCTATCCGCTCATTCTGATGCGATCGCTGAATCGCAAACAATATTCCAACCCGCGGCGGCTCGCCATCATTGGCGAGCTGCTGGAAGCCGGCTATGCATTCATGGGCGCGGACATTCGCGGCCGCTTCGAATCCGACGGCACGTTCGATCCCGCGGATGCTCAAGGTCACGATGGCCGCGACGGCTTCGACATGATCGAGTGGCTCGCGGCGCAAGTCTGGTGCGATGGCAATATCGGTACGTTCGGCGCATCGCATCAAGCGGGCTATCAGGTGAAGACGGCGTTTGAGAAGCCGCCGCATCTTCGAGCCCTTGCCACGTGGACGGGTGGCTACGGCGAGAGCGGTCGCGTTGCGGGTGCGCCACCCCCGATGGCGGGCGGCGCGATGCCGCTCATTCAAACGTTGATCTGGTTGCCGAACGAAGCCGCAGGTGAGTTGGATCGTCTCGCCAAGCAAGGGCAGGACATGGCAGAAGCAAAGCGAATACTTGCGCGCATGCGCACGAATCCGCAGGAAACTTACTTGCACTTGCCATTGCGCGATGCACCGGTTGCACGCTTTGGCCGCCTCAAAGAACTGCTCGAGTATCGACTCGCTCGCGGTGTCGCGCCGACGCTAGGTCCTGGCACACCGTATGAAAAGATCGACTATCCGACCATGCACGAATGCGGTTGGTACGATCCCATCGCTTGGACGCAGTGCTCGGCCTTTACTGATTTGCGTACTCGCGCAGGCAACGCTCGCGCGAGAGAAGGACAATATCTAGTCATCGGTCCGTGGCAGCACAGCACGGTATTTCAGCAGCGTCTGGGCGAGAAGGACTTTGGTCCAACCGCATCGAACGAAGGGTCTGGCATCAACGCACAGCAGATTCGGTTCTTCGACAAATACGTGCGCGGCAAGGCGGCCCCAGGAAAATCGAACCAGTTGCCGCGGGTTCGCTACTTCGTCATGGGTCTCAATGTGTGGCGGACGGCTGAGGCTTGGCCACCGAAGGGGATGTCACGGACAAAGTGGTATTTGCGCAGTAGCGGCAAGGCGAATGGCGTGGCGGGTGACGGAACGCTGGCACGTCAAGCGCCGCGTAGTGAATCCCCAGATCGATTTACTTACGATCCTGAGAATCCAGTCCCCACTGTGGGCGGTGCGATGATCGGTGCGTTGAACGTCCCCGGCATGCGGCCGGGTCCGATAGAACAAAGCAGCATCGAGTCGCGACCCGACGTGTTGATCTACAACACAGACGTCTTTGATGCCGAGATGGAAATCAGCGGACCCATCATCCTGCGGATGTTTGCGTCGACGTCTGCGATCGACACCGACTTCACGGCGAAGCTCACCGTTGTGGAAGCTAGTGGCAAGTCCTTCAATCTCTGCGAGGGCTTGTTGCGAGTAGCAGGACGCAATTTCAAGGGCACGCCTGAGCCGACCGAACCCGGCAAAGTCTATGACCTCACGATTGGCGTCGGTCAGACCAGCGTCGTCATTGCAAAAGGCCAGCGCTTGCGACTGCAAGTGTCGTCCAGCAATTTCCCGCAGTACGATCGCAATATGAATACCGGCAACCCCATCGGCGTCGACGCGAAGGGCATCGTGGCGCAGCAGACCATTCACCATGATCGAGAGCGGGCGTCGTATCTTGAGGTGCCGATGGCGAAGGTGCGGGCGTAAGACTCCGCGCTATTGCCGAGCGGCTGAACTCTGAGCATGTGTCTCGTGCTCTTCGTTTGACAAGAGCCCTGCTTCGCGCAACCCTCACCCGCCGCTCCGCTCGCGACCTCCCGGAACCTGAGGTTTCCCCACGAATGTCACTTCAAGATCGGTCACTTATCTAAAACCACTCCGTTCACCCTGAGGAGATCGAAGGGATCTTCAGATCCAAGATCGTTTCGAGACCAACGGGAATCCCACGGGACTCACTCAACGCGAACGGAAAAGCGTTCTTGGAGATCTTCATGGCCCACCGTCAATCGACTCGCTACATCGTCTTCGCGATTTCGGCACTCGCCGCATTCTTGACGGAAGCCGCCTTCGCACAATCCCCCACCATGCGTGTCGACTACATGCACGTCGGCAACGCGTTGGAAAGTCGCTATGCGTTGGAACGCATCGTGATCGAAGCCTTGCCGTGGCCCGGCAATCCGGCGCGCACCGTCGATACAACGAATCGCGGACAGAGTTTCTTCGAAGTCGTCGACCCCAAGACGGGTGCGGTGTTGTACTCGCGGGGCTTCAGCACCTTCTTTGGCGAATGGCGTACAACCGAAGAAGCTCAGCGCTTGAGCCGCGGATTTCAAGAATCGTTGCGTTTCCCACAACCGACTAAGCCAGTTCGCGTGCGCGTTCTTGAGCGTGATGAGCGTAATGCATTCTCGGTCGTCTGGAGTCTGGATGTCGACCCTGCATCGCGGGATATCGAGCGCACTCAACCACCAGCGCCCGTTAACCCGATTCAAATCGTCAACAACGGACCCTCGCCACTGAAGGTGGATTTGCTGATCCTCGGCGATGGGTACACCGCCGCGCAGATGGCTAAATTCACGGCCGATGCAAAGAAGCTAACCGCACACCTATTCACGGTGTCGCCCTTCAAAGAGCGCGCAAAAGATTTCAACGTTTGGGCATTGTCGGTTCCAACCCAAGAGGCCGGGATCTCGCGGCCTTCGGAGGATCGTTACCAATCGTCTGCGTTGCGCACCCGCTACGACATCTTCGGCAGTGAGCGCTACGTGATGACGTCCGACAACCGTGCGCTAAGAGAGTTGGCGCAATACGCACCGTATGAATTCATCGAGATTCTGGTGAACAACGATACTTACGGGGGCGGCGGCATCTTTGGGTGGTACAGCACCGCCGCAGTCGGCAGCGAATGGGCGGAGTATTTGTTTGTTCATGAATTCGGGCATCATTTTGCCGCGTTAGCCGACGAGATCCC
>Ga0193752_1000923_pt1 | contig 26178 bp, 22 predicted proteins | sample H1c1metaG_FD_144924 | JGI IMG/M metagenome (GOLD analysis project Ga0193752, IMG submission 144924) | Soil microbial communities from a riparian zone of the East river system, Colorado, United States - H1c1 | ecosystem: Environmental > Terrestrial > Soil > Riparian zone | place: USA: East River...
GCTCGCTGACTCCTTTAACTTCCGCATCTAGTTTCCCATCGGCGAGGCGTATCTTCAAGCGCTCGCCCACTTTCGTTTGATGCGAATTTCTAAGGATCTCACCGCTCGCATTTTCGGTGATCGAGTATCCGCGATTCAGCACGGAAAGCGGCGATAGGGCATCAAGCCGAGCCATTATCGTTTCCAAACGCCGGTGACCAGCGTTGGTCAAATCGGAACCGACCGCGTTTGAACGATGCTCTAGCAACGCAAGCCGTCGTGTGTTGTTAGAGACCTTTGCAGAAAGGCGTATAGGCGACAGCCTCGACGTAACAGCGGCCAGCCTTTCCGAATTACTTGAAAGCTTTGCATCCACCGAGTTCTCTGCATCAGAGATCAAGCTTTCTACCCGGTAACGCAGGTCACGAACATCGGACGGAAACTCTGTAAACACCGGCGACATCGCAAGTTCCTGTAAGTCGGCACGTGCCGCCAGCATCTGGTAACTCATCAGATTGACTAGATCATTCGAGCGTCGCACGAGGTGCTCGACGAGTTCGATCTCGGCCATGGCAACGATCTCGGCTGCGGCTGATGGCGTGGCTGCACGAACGTCCGCGACGAAGTCCGCGATAGTAAAATCGACCTCGTGGCCCACCGCCGATATCACCGGGATCAGCGAAGCGCGGATAGCTCGCGCCACAACCTCTTCATTAAAGGCCCACAGATCTTCCGCTGAACCACCGCCACGCCCGACGATCAGCACGTCGATCTTCGCGGTGTCGTCCGCAGTCAGATTGAACTCGTTTGCTAATCGAATCGCAGCCGCGATCTGGCCGCCGGCAAATTCACCCTGAACTAATGTCGGCAAAATCACAACGCTGATCGATCTTGCACGGCGTTCGAGGACGGTAACAATATCGTGAACGGCTGCACCGGTCGGCGAGGTCACAATTCCTACCTTTCGCGGAAACGGCGGCAGTGGACGTTTCAGATCCTGCTCGAAAAGCCCTTCTTTTTGCAGCTTTGCCTTTATCTGCTCGAACGCAACGGTTAGTGCTCCTTCGCCGACGGGTTCGAGCGATTCGACCATTAGTTGGTATTCGCCGCGCGGTTCATAGACGGTTAGCCGTCCGCGAACCCGAACCTGCAAACCGTCAAATGGCATAAACCGTATGCGGAAATTAGTTCCCTTAAAACACGCCGCCTTTATAAAAGAGTCGCCATCCGTCAGGGAGAAATACCAGTGTCCTGACACCGCTTGATGAAAATTGGTGATCTCGCCCTCGACCCACACGCTGGCAAAGCTTCGCTCAAGCGCGACCCGTATATCCGAATTTAGCTCAGACACCGTCGCCGGACGACGCTCTTCCTCTTCAAATAATGATCGCAGCAAAGGACTATCCATTCGGATGAGATTGTAGCATGTGGAAAGGTTAGCTCACGATTCGCCGTTTTTTACTCTCTGCGGTACGATTTATCTAATGAAATCCAGACTCACAAAGACCGCGTATCTTCGATATTTGACCTGTCCGCAGGAATTCTGGATGGAGATAAACCAGCCGCTTTTTGTGGCTCGGTCGTATTCGCTCGAGTACGAGCATCTTAGGCAGCAGGGTTATGCGGTGCAGCAATTTGCGAAGAAATTAGCTCGATTTGTATCGCAGACTGGTGTGATCGTCGATTTTGAACGAGCGTTTCAGACTGCTGATCTCTACTCGCGAAGCGACATTGTAGTGGCTGATGTTACGACCGGTGTATTGGATATTTACGAGGTGAAGGCGGCAGGCTCCGTTAAGGAAGAGCATTACGATGACGTTGCGTTTCAGAAGCTAACTGCTGAACGGAATGGTTTTACCGTCGGGCGGTGTTACGTCATCACGATGAATGGCGAATACGTTCGTCGCGGCGACAACGATCCGGAACAGCTTTTCGTGATAACCGATGTGACCGAAACCGTGAACGACCGAATGGACGCGACCGCACAGCAGGTAAAGAATGCATTTGCTTATTTGAAGACCGTGCCGGTGCCTTCGCTTATAGATTACTGTGTCAAAAATAAACTTAATTGCGAGTTTATCAAACTGCATTTTCCAGGCCTGCCGGAATACACCGTTTTCGACATCGCGTTTCTAAAGAACGAAAAACGGCGGGAATTGCTTTCGCAGGGCGTCGTGGCGATCATCGATGTGCCGGACGATTTTCCGCTTTCCCTAAAGCAACGGACGCAGGTCGATGCGGCGAAATCGGGAGCGATAATAATCGACCATCCGGCGATCGCCGAACGCATTGAGACGTGGGAATATCCACTGCATTTTCTCGATTACGAAACATTTTCGTATGCAATTCCGCAGTTCCAAGGTGTGCGCCCATTTCAGCAGATGTGCTTTCAATATTCGCTGCATACTATAGATCGACCGGGTGAAGAGCCGCGTCATAGTTATTTTCTTTCACATGGCGATGATGATCCGCCGTATGCAATGGCCGCACATCTAAAAGAAGCGATGTCGGACGGGATCGGAACAGTGTTCGTATGGTATGAGGCCTTCGAAAAAACCCGTAATACTGAAATGGGCGTGATGTTCCCTGAATATGCGGCCTTTTTTGAGGAGGTCAACGCACACACGGTCGATCTGATGAAGATATTCTCCGACAAACTCTACATTCATCCGGGGTTCAAAGGCCGCAGCTCGATCAAGAAAGTTTTGCCCGCTCTCGTGCCGGAACTTTCTTACGCAAACCTCAGCATCGGCGACGGCCTGACCGCGACAATAAGCTGGTACCGGGCCGTCAGATGGGAAACGATGGACGCTGATACGCGAGACAAAATTTTCAATGATCTTGAGATCTATTGCGAACAGGACACTCTGGCGATGGTTCGCATCTTTGACGTTTTAATGAACCTTCAAGCGTGATCGAGAAGATCCATTGGCGGAAGAGTTTTTAAGAACTCGGCATACCGATACGCTATCGGTTCGCCGGTTGAGGTGAATTTGTACGCCATTTCTTCGTGAGACAGATCGCTGATCTCAGTGGTCGATAGATCGCCATAGGTTTCGAGCACCCAATCAAGCACGCGAATATCATTTTCGCCAAGTTCACTCTCCGTTTTTTCACCTGATTCGATCAACCGCACATTGTCACCCTTTCCGCGAACGATCGTGATTTTTAGCTTTTTGGAGCTAACGCCGAGGTCGATCATTTCCTCATAGCTTTCGGGAACCGGCCCGTGCGGTAAGTGGACATATTGAGAGCCGGAAATTCCCTGACCCGTAAGGTAGTAGCCGGTCATATCGGCGTAAAACAACAGCTTGTTCAATTTCGTCTTATAGACCTCAGTACCTTTGCGTGCGAGGTAAGCCATCATCGCGGTGATGCGTTCGGGCGAGAAGGTCCGATTGCCGGAAAAGACCGGATGTGCGGCCACGGCGTGTTCAGTTGTTGTGTCAGTGACAGATTCCTGCAGGATGCGGGCGAATTCAATCGACTCTTCCGAACCGGGAGCCGTCAGCATCTCAGGCATTTCCTCAAGAACGAAATCGACCCGGCGATCCAGCCAACTACGCAAAGCATTTTTCACTGTCGCGTCAGAGTATTCCTGATCGAACTCCGATCTGTAATGATCTCTCACGGCGGCCGACGCCTTCGAAAGCAACTCCGATGGGATCTTGACTGACATTGTTCCGGTATTCATATGCTTCTTTTTCGGGAAATTGCCTGTGTGACACTGGCTCGGCAATATTAACCAAAAAGCGGCGGTGTGTAAACAGTTTTTTCGTGAGCTATTTACACTAATACATAAACTGAACCCCGGTTCCGATGAGTATGAAAACCACTCCGAGGCCGACGATGACCCAGACGAGAAGCTTATTTCTACGGCCGAAGATCAATTGCCATAGGCCGGCAACGAGAGAAGCCAGCCCGAAAACCAATACGAGGCCGAATACGCCAAACATAAAAAGCATATCGCTCTTCGTTCCGTTAAACCTTGCGCTGATGCCGGGTTTGTCGCTGCTTGCGATCAGGTTCATCGCCCATACGATCAAAAACGACATTCCGGCAATAAGCATTCCACCAAGTACAATGAGAATACCGCCCAGAACCCGAATGGTCGTCCGCGACTTTAAAGCCGAGCCGCACTGCGGGCATTTTGCAAGATCGGTGTCGGCCTCATAGCGGCATTTGTTACAGGTTTTTTGGCTCATAAATTATGCTTTGGCGGCCTCGGGCTGGTCGTCGTCCGTCGGCAGTTGGAATGACGCTTTCGATGCCGGTTCGCCGCCGGTCATCTGCATCGAGACGATCATTTCGCGGCCTTCTTTTTCGAGGCCCGACAGGTTGTACCAGAATACAAACGAACCAAGGATGCAAACGATTCCGCCGAGTGCGACCGTTTCCGGTGCTCCGATTATTTCTGCAAGCGAACCTGCGAGCAATGCACCGAATGGCGCCATTCCCATGAACATCATTGAATATACGCTCATCACACGGCCGCGAAGTGCGTCGGGTATCATCGCCTGAACGAGTGTGTTGGATGAGGACATCTGCGTCATCATCGAAAAGCCTACGGGAATAAGCAGCAACACCGACAACCAGAAGCTGCGAGAGAACGAAAACAGGACAATGCTTACTCCGAATGCCCCGCAGGCAATTGCGACCCAACGGCCAAGGCCGAATACTTGTCTTCTGGATGCCAGAACCAATGCCGCGACCAGCGCTCCGAATCCGCTGGCACCCATCAAATAGCCCAGCGTATCAGAACCGCCGCCAAGATATTTGTCCGCGAAGATAGGCATCAGAATCGCGTAGGGCATTCCCATCAGGCTGACCAGCCCGAGCAATAACAGCAATGCACGGATCGGTTTTGTGCCGGCGACATAACCGAAACCCTCGGCGATATTTGCGATCGTCGAGCCGATTCGCGGACGAATGACCGGCGTTATTTTCATTAGCAAAAGGCCGGTTATCACCGCAATATAACTGACCGCATTACCCAGAAAGCACCAGCCTTCGCCGACCAATGCGACAAGAATTCCCGCGATCGCCGGACCTATGATGCGAGCTCCGTTAAACATTGATGAATTCAGGGCGATAGCATTTATCAGGTCTTCCTTGCCGACCATATCGACCGCAAACGCCTGCCGCGTCGGAATATCGAAGGCGTTCGCAATGCCGAATCCCGCCGCTATCACGAACAGATGCCATATCTGTATATTTCCCGATAGGGTAAGCCACGCCAGCACGAAAGCAAGGGCCATAGCGACAGATTGCGTGATTATCAGGATCTTGTGGCGATTGTATCGGTCGGCCGTGGCGCCGCCCAATGGTGCGAGAAGGAACACCGGGATCTGCGAGGCAAATCCGATAAGGCCAAGCAAAATTACGGAGCCAGTCAGGCGGTAAACCAGCAAGCTCTGCGCGACGCTCTGCATCCATGTTCCGGTTAGCGAAACGAACTGTCCGGCAAAGAAAAGCTGAAAATTGCGATGGCGAAGCGCACGAAAGGTCGTCGAAAGCCTCGACATTGGTAGAGTGTCTGCTGCCTGATCCAATTCCATAAGGCCGGTGCGTAGTACTTTTTAGGATAGGATTCGGCAAGACGCAAGGCAAGTCTGCGAGGAAGTTCAAGGTTCAAAGTTGTCCCATGTCCCACTGTCCCAGTGTCCCAAAGTGTCCTGCAAACGAGGTCTGGGACAGTTAAGTTGTTGAAAAACAGGAGAGGTTCAAGGTTCCAAGTTCAAGGTTCAAAGTTGTCCCCTGTCCCGCTGTCCCATTGTCCCAAAGTGTCCCGCAAACGAGGTCTGGGACAGTTAAGTTGTTGAAAAAACAGGAGAGGTTCCAGGTTCCAGGTTCAAAGTTTTGTGTTTAAACCTATTTCAGGACTAAGCGACTTTCGTTCTGTGCTTTCTGTGTATTCCGTGGTTAGTTTTAAAAACAGAACCACGGAATACACGGAATAAGACACGGAAATCCGATGTTCCATTTTTTGTTCCATTTAGGAACAAATGGAACAGTCTAAGTGCTGTGTCAATTAGGCTTAGCCGAAAAATCGCTTCATTTTTGCGAGAGAGTACACAAATGAGACAGTTTGGTTCATTTCATCCCATTTTTTGACGCAAGTGGGACAGCCTAAGTGGTTGTAGTAATTGAGCTTATCGTCAAAGTATCCCATTTGTGTGAGAGTACACAAGTGGGACGATTTATGACTCTAAGTCATTGATTTTACAATGCTTAACCTGTTCCAATTGTCAATTTAGTTTACGTCCTGTATTGCGGCTAATGCTGCGATCAAGATGAACAGTTGCCACGTTGAGCCCTTACTTACGTGCGGGCTACTGACACGTACACTCAGTTGCCGGCACATTCGCGTTCTGTGAATTCTTTGTATTCCGTGGATGGGTTTTTAAGAGAACCACCGAAAACACAGAAAACCGGAAGGAACACAGAGCAAGATCACCGGTTTCCATTGTCCACTGGCGGAAGTCTATATTTAGCTGTCAAAGAACACGGCGAGTAATCGCCGACCTTTCGATTTTGGACTGTGTTGCGTGAATAGTCAATAGTTTTATTAATGCAACGAGCGATGATAAATCGTTTGGGCCTAAGATCTCATGGGCATAGCCCTTAAGAGTTTTTCCACGAAAAACACGAAATAGATCAAAAAGAGATCAAATCAACAAAGAGGCTGCTTTTTTGGGCAGCCTCTTTAATCGTTAGACAGGTTGGATCTACTATTCGCCTTTTGCGACTGCTTTTATTTCTTCGGTGGGTTCGGCCCGCGGCGTTGCCAGGCCGAGTTCCGGGGAACGCCAGAGGTTTGAGACCAGCAGTTCGCGCATAAAGGTCATTTCCTTTGGCAGGCGGTCATAGAGTTTGAAGAAAAGGTCGTCGTGCATTGCTATCTCCTTGAGCCACATATCGCGGTCGAGGTTCATAACCTTGTCGAAATCTTCACGCGAGAAATCGAGGCCGCGCCAGTCCATATCTTCGTATCGCGGCATCCACCCGAGCGGGGTTTCCACGCCGATCGATGCACCACGCGAACGTTCGACGACCCATTTCAAGACGCGCATATTCTCGCCGAAACCGGGCCAGAGGAATTTGCCGTCTTCGCCTTTAAGGAACCAGTTGACCGAGAAAATACGCGGCGGTTCCGGTATCTGGCGGCCGAAATTGAGCCAATGAGCGAAATAATCGCCCATGTGATAGCCGCAGAAGGGAAGCATCGCAAACGGATCGCGGCGGACCTCGCCGATATTGCCGAAAGCGGCGGCGGTCATTTCGGATCCCATTGTCGCGGCAGTGTAAACGCCGAAAGCCCAGTTGAATGACTGTTGGATAAGCGGCACGACGCTGTTGCGGCGGCCGCCGAAAATGAATGCCGAGATAGGAACGCCTTTCGGATCGTCGAATCTATCGTCGGCGACAGGACACTGCGTGATCGGTGCGGTAAACCTTGAATTTGCGTGGGCAGCGGGTTTGTCGCTCGCCGGTGTCCAGTCGTTGCCCTGCCAATCGATCGCGTGAGCAGGTGTGTCGCCGTCCATTCCTTCCCACCAGACATCGCCGTCGTCGGTCAGGGCCACGTTGGTGAAGATCGTATTTTCCTTGATCGACTCCATCGCGTTCGGGTTGGTTTTGTAATTCGTCCCGGGTGCGACGCCGAAAAAGCCTGCTTCCGGATTGATGGCGTGCAGCTTGCCGTGTTCATTGGGTTTGATCCATGCAATGTCGTCGCCGACGGTTGTGATCTCCCAGCCTTCTTCGCGAAATTCCTTTGGCGGAATCAGCATAGCAAAATTCGTTTTGCCGCAGGCCGACGGGAAAGCCGCGCAGACATAATCCTTACGGCCGTCCGGCGATTTTACGCCGACGATCAGCATATGCTCTGCGAGCCAGCCTTGTTCGCGGCCAAGGTTTGATGCGATGCGAAGCGCAAGACATTTCTTGCCTAGCAAAGCGTTGCCGCCGTAACCGGAACCGTATGAGATGATCGATTTTTCTTCGGGGAAATGAACGATGTATTTATTTTTCGGATCCGGCGAGCAAGGCCACGCGACATCGGCCTGACCTTCGGCAAGCGGCATACCGACGGTGTGCAGGCAGTGAACAAATTCGCCATCGCCTAACGCATCCAAAGCCTTTGTGCCCATGCGCGTCATTATCTTCATATTGACCGCGACGTAAGGCGAATCGGAAAGCTGTACCCCGAATTGCGAGATCGCCGAACCGATCGGCCCCATGCAGAAGGGAACAACGTACATTGTTCTGCCGCGCATCGAGCCGCGCATTTTCGGTGTCAGCAGCTCCTTCATTTCGGCCGGGGCCATCCAGTTGTTGGTCGGGCCGGCATCGCCTTTGCTGCGCGAACAGATGTATGTGCGGTCTTCGACGCGGGCTACGTCAGACGGATGCGAACGTGCAAGGAAACCATTTGGACGTTTCCCGGCATTCAATTTTATGAACGTCCCGGCATCGACCATCTCCTGACAGAGCCGGTCATACTCTTCATCCGAGCCGTCGCAGATGTAAACGGATTCCGGTTCGCAAAGCTCGGACATGTCGGTCAGCCAGCGCTTAAGTTCGGTGTTCTTAATATTTTCGGGAATAGTGTACTTAGCCATATTTTTTGTTAATGGACCCTAATTTAGTAAAGCTGATTGTTAAAAATGAAAAACGAACCCAAAAAGCCCGTTTCGATAGTATTTCGGTAGCTTATCACAACACGTGAATAGTTAAAGGTCCGTGAAAGTTCAAAAGTCAATTGGTAAAACCAATAAAGCCTCTTGGTTCACCGGTGTCTTTTCCGTGTTACAATTTTCGTCGAGGTTATGTTATGCCGTCAAAAGAGATTGCTACGATAAAGGATCAGGTGAAAGGTTTGCGGCCGGAACAGAAGGTTGAGTTGATCAAGTTTCTGGCTGATTCGCTGTCCGCCAGATCGGGTGGCTCGACACCGCTCGAATACGGGAAGTATGGGCGTTCAGGCAGACGACAGACCACCGCCGAAGATTTCAAGATCGCAGAATGGAATCCTACTGACTCCGAATTGAATGGCCACTAAGTACATCCTCGACACGCACGCCCTCATCTGGCATCTCGAAGGAAATAAATTGTTGGGAAGCGCGGCGAAATCCGTGATAGATGATCCCGCAAGCCATTTAGTTCTGCCGGCCATCGCTCTCGCCGAAGCTATATTCATTGTCGAAAAAGGACGTTCCGCCATTCCGCGTGTTGCCGACCTTCTTAACGACGTTAGAAACGACGGACGCATCGAGGTCTATCCTCTTACTGCCGGAATCCTGGACGAGTGCGTTCATCTAACGTCCATCCCCGAAATTCACGATCGGCTGATCGTCGCGACGGGCGTTTACTTTCAAAGTCTCGGCGAATCTGTCGAGATTCTGACCAAGGACAATGAGATCATAGTTTCCAAATCCCTAACTATTTGCTGGTCATAAAAACCCATCATACTTCTGTGAGTGTTTATAGTTAAGAGAGAACTTCGCGACTGTGGCCCGCATATTGGCGAAGCGTGTGTATGGCGATCGCTGCGATGATTATTCCGCCGCCGAGCAGCGCCCATTGCGATGGGCGTTCGCCGACGAAGATGAACACCCAAACGGGATTTAGCAACGGCTCGATAAAGCCGATCAGGCTGGCGTCTAGCGGACGTGTGCCGCCGCGAACGCCTTTTATAAATAGAATGTATGAGATGCCGATCTGGATAATGCCGAGGTATGAAACAGCGAACCAGTCCATCGAGGTCATTGAAGGAAGAGCGGTGATGCCTGCTGGCGCGGTCAACAAGGCTAAAAGGAGATTGCCGTAAATCACCGCGATGGCAGGGTTAAATCCTTCGGCCCGGTGATGCCGCAAAAGCATTATGTAAAGGCCGAGAAATATTCCGGAAAACAGAGCCGCCGTATTTCCCTGATAATCTTCCAGACGAAGCTGCCCGACAAAGAACAAACTCATCCCGGCCAGAACGACGGCGACCGTTATAAGGTCTCGCCAATGAAATTTTTCGCCGATAATGAATGGACCAAGAACCAAAATGTAGATCGGGGCGGTGTATTGCAGAAAGATCGCATTTGCCGCTGTGGTCTTTTTTGTTGCCCACACGAAAAGAAATAAAAGCAGTGCATAAATGACCGACGTCAGGATGCCAAATGCATTGATCTTTAGTCCCTGTTTTCGCGTCAAGAGCATCACAGTGACCGCCGCAAATAAAGAGCGGAAAAAGGTTAGCTGATACGCATCAATGGTCGTCGATTTTATGAACATGCCGCCGGTGCTCCACAGGAATACGGCGATCAGGACGAGGGCAACAGGGGGAAAGTTAAAAGTTTCTTTCTGCACAAATGATCCAAATGATGAATAATGGCAACCGGGACAAGGAATTTCGCTTCCAATTGTTACAGGCTGAACAATTCCCGCTCCTCACCGAGTCTCAATAGTTTCAGTCATTTTCATAACTAGTGTTTATTTACGGCCCTGAAAATGAGCCGAAAGCCGCCACGCGCAAGCCTGGCGCGAGATTTAGAGGACATCAGAAAATATGCGCAACTACCTCACCTTAATTGCCGCGATATTCGCTTTTTCGACTATCATACAGGCACAGACCTCACCGACGGAATTTCCAAACATAAAAATTCAGAATTTTGGCCAAATGGACGAGCGATACTATCGCGGAGGACAGCCGATGCCCGATGATTACCAATCGCTAAAAGATATAGGTGTCACGACAATAATCGACCTTAGAAACGATCCGACAGACTATGAAAAGAAGGATGCAGAAGCCGTGGGGATGACGTATGTGAACATCCCGATGAGCGGATGGAAAACGGCCGAAGATGAAACGGTGGCTACTTTTATGAAGCTGATGAATGATCCATCAACGGGAACAGTTTACGTTCATTGTAAGGCCGGTAAGCACAGAACCGGTTTGACCGGAGCCGTCTATCGTTTTGAAAAATACGGTTGGGACTACGACAAGGCCTATAAGGAAATGAAGAACTACGACTACTCTTCGTGGCCCGTACATTTCAATATTAAAAGCTACGTAAAGGAGTACTACAAAAAGTTTAGTTCGGAGAAAGCCGCTTCGGTCCGAGCGGCAGCGATGGGGCAAACGGCTTCCGCTATCGCGAACTAAACGGCTACTGGTAAATATCGGTCGCGCTCTTCGTTTTGGTCCATTGGATGCCTTCGATATTCTGCGTATCGGAGGCCATTATTTTGTCGCTTAAGGCATCTGTACTCAGATTTAGCCTCAGATTTAGGTAGTACTGAATACTTCCTATCGGCGTTGATTCGTCAGGCGGATCGATCTGCCGAACTTCCGCCTCTAATTTATTTTTCTTAAAGATACTTCGCAGCAGCTCTTGGGTCGAATCGGTATTCCGGGTCTTGACCGTAAGTTCCATCGAACGAAAGGCCTGTTCCTGTTCGTTGTATTCAAGGAGCCAAAGGAGCACGAGCGAAAATACGCACAGTGCCACACCAAGTTCCCAACGACCGACGCCGGCCGCCAGGCCCAATGCCAGACTGATCAGCAGCACAGTAACTTCTTTAGGGTCGCGAATGTTCGTTCGGAAACGTACGATCGAGACGGCCGCAAATATCGCAAAAGCACGCGCGGCATTATCGCCGACGATCATCATCAATGCCGCAGCGACAACAGCGAGCAGTATCTGCGTCTGCAAGACGTATAGGTTTCGCTGAAAGAGAGGGAAATTCTTTCGCGGCCTGAACGCCAATATCGCGGAAAGAATGACCGCGAGAAGGAGGCGCAGGATAATGCTCAATGTTGTTTCTACGAACGAATGCCTGGCCTCTGGCGACGCTTCAGGATTCAACACCGCGGACAAAAACGGGATCTCTTCCGCGGCTTTATTATTGGCTGCCTGCGTTGTGTTCGACGGCTTATCGGCCGCGAACGCATAACCGTTCGCACGTCCCACGATAAGAGCGGCTGCGGCGACCAATGCGATCGCGATCGCCGCGATGACCAAAAGGTTAGATCGTCTCATCTTTATTTACCTGGTTATTTACCTGCAATATTTTCGTCGCCCGCTGCCCGCTGAAGTTCGATGATCTTTTTACGAACAGAAGATGTGTAGGTGGAAACGTCTGTTGGTGAATAGCCTGCCGCCCGGAAAGCATCGGCGATCTGTTTGTCGCTTAGTTTAACGAGCAGTTCGGCCAACCATTTTGCATCATCGACCGTAAAACCCTTGAACACGCCTCGATTCTTGCCTTTGTACGCGAGCTTGACCTCGCCTTTCTTTACGCCTTTAATGAACGTAGTTTTTGAATATGCTTTTGGATTTCCGACCTTTCGGCCAAGCCTGTAAATAGTAGGAAAGTTGTTGTTGCCGAGATGCCCGAACGTCGAACCGAGATCGCTGACTATGTAATGATTTTCGTCGCCGACGTCAAGAACCTTATTCTGCAGATCGAGCACGTCCCAATTTGTCATAAAGACCATCATCATTTTTAGGCCCTGCAGTTCTTTTGAGCCGACGAAAGGATTGGACCTCCATTTCCATTCCTCTAGCCTTTCAACACTGTCGGGGCGAGCTTCGAGACGGACGTTCTTGAATGTTCCTTTGGTGGGAATAGTTATCGAAGGAACAAGATAATTGATCTCCGTTTTGTAACCGATGCCCCACAACAACCGAACCGCAGCAGTTTCCGGCTGTGCTTCGCGGCCTAGTTTTGCGACCCAGGTTTTCCCGGAACCGTCCTTGATACGGAACTTCTTATTGTGACCGCCCTTTTCTTCTTTCAAGAATTCGATCTTACTCAGATCGGGACGCATATCGTCACCGCCCGGACCGGCAAAGAGGTCGCGATCTGAAATATTCACGCGATCCCACATTACGGCTTTTTCTTTTTGAGCCGGAGCGATCGCTGCAAACAGGGATAGGGCGATAAACAATACCGCACTTCTAAGACTTAAGTTCCTTTTCATATTTTTTTCCTCTCACTGATCGATAACCTATTGCCGCGGAGCGAATTCCAAAGTGTTGCCGCGTTTCTGAAACGAAAGTTGAGCGTCAAATTTGTCGCCGATGATCGCTGTCCGGGAATAGCCGCCATCTCTTTGCAGTTCTCGTGCTTTGGCGTTGTCGTTTAGATAAGCGGCGATATATTCGTCCACTAAAAACCGCCTTATCTTCGGATCGTTTACCGGTGTAAGAACTTCGACACGACGATCAAGGTTTCGCGGCATCCAGTCCGAACTGCCAAGATAAACTTCGCCGTTACCGTCGTTCTCGAAATAATAAACGCGGCTGTGTTCGAGCAATCGGCCGACAATGCTTCGGACGCGGATATTCTCAGATAGCCCAGGAACGCCCGGCCGCAATGTGCAAATGCCGCGAACGATCAGATCGATCTGCACGCCTGCTTGCGACGCCGCATAGAGCAGGTCAACGATCTCAGCATCGGCAACTCGATTTATCTTTGCGACGATCCTTGCCGGTCGGCCATTTACTGCATTCTTGGTTTCCCGCTCGATCAACTGCTTCATACGCTCGCGAAGATTAAGCGGAGCCATTAGCAGTGTGCGGATATTTTTCGGTTCGTTATAGACCGACAGGTAGTTAAAGAGATCAGAAACATCTGCCGCAATGTCGTCGTTAGCGGTCAAAATGCCGAGGTCGGTGTAAACGGTCGATGTGGCCGGATTGTAGTTTCCGGTTGCCAGATGAACATAGCGTTTTAGGCCATCGCCTTCACGCCGGACTATGAGTGTTGTTTTGGCGTGCGTCTTTAAGCCGAGCAATCCGTAGACTACATGAACGCCAGCCCGCTCGAGGCGTCGGCCCCATTCGATATTATTCGCTTCGTCAAAACGCGCCTTTATTTCGATCAATACAGTAACCTGCTTGCCTTTTTCACTTGCCTCAACGAGCAGCGGTGCGATCGGCGAATCGGAACCAATACGATACAGACACATCTTTATCGCAAGAACGTCCGGGTCGTTCGCTGCCTCACGGATCATATCCGTCACAATGCTGTAAGGAGTGTAGGGGTGATGGAGTAGGACGTCGCCAGCCTTTATTACATCAAAGGTCGACTCGGCAGCACGCAATACAGGCGGAACATCGGTCATTATCGGAGGCTCTTTTAGATCGGGACGGTTTAGGCCGACCAATGACCAGAAATCAGCGATATTGAATGGCGGATACGAAACATAAACGTCTTCGTCAACTATGTTCAGCGATTGGGTCAAATAGCTGACCATCGACGATGGCATACCGTCCGAAACTTCGAGACGAACGACATCGCCGAAGCGACGCTCCTTGAGATTTTCTTCCATCGTCTCAAGCAGATCACGAGCCTCTGCTTCACGCAGATCGATATCCGCATCGCGCGTTATGCGAAATTGATGACAATGTTCGGGTTCTGAGCCTTCCGTTATTTTCGCGATATTGGCGATGATGATGTCCTCGATCAAAACAAATCTCGTCGAATTTTCGTCAAGCGGTACAAACCTCGACAGCGATGACGGGACCTTGATACGAGCGAAGAATTCTTCACCGATCTTTACAAATGCTCTGGCAACACGCTTGCTAAAGCTCGGCTTGATCATTAAACCGATATTCAAACTGCCGCCGGAAATATACGGGAACGGGTGTGTAGGATCGACGGCCAATGGCGTTAACACCGGAGCAATGCTTCGGTCGAAATACTTGGACAAGTAATTCTGTTCACTCGAAGATAATTCGCTGTACGATTCTAATACGATTCCTTGTTCGGCTAAGGCGGGTAATATCTCACGATTCAAGCATTCGATTTGTTTGCGAGACAGTTCAATAACCCTCTTTCTGATCTCCGCCAATAGGTCAGGTCTCGAATATCCATCCTGTGAAACTTCCACACGCCTACCGATCTTCTCTTTAAGGGCCGAAACACGGATCATGAAGAACTCGTCAATGTTAGAGGAGAAGATCGAAAGAAACTTCAGGCGTTCGAGCAATGGTGTCGAATCATCGAGGGCTTCGTGCAAGACGCTCTTAAAGAATTCGAGAAGACTGAGGTCCCGATTAATGTACCTTGACTCAACTGCCGTTGCGGGCAATTCTGCATTCTGCCGGTTATAAAACTGCTTTACTGGTGCAACCATAGTTTTGGTCGGAGAGAGTAAATTTCCTCTACCCTAAACTTGGCAAATGCCGTGCCTTGACCAAATGTGCAAGTATAACTCTAATAGATGCAGGAATTACGCGGTTTACCTTATAAACTGGCCGCAAAATTGTGTATCAAAACAGTTCATATTTTGAGGTGGTTCAAAAGATTCGTAAGTATTTTAAAAAGTGCTTGACAAGATCATCTGTAACGAATATAGTTACAAATGTTCAGAAGGTAGCAGGTCATTAAGAAGTAGTTTTGGCTCTAATTTGAACGAAGAATTTTAAATTGAATTGTAACAGTGAATGTTACAAAAACTTAACATTAGTAAGAGGGGAAATATCATGTCACAGAAGATCGCACTTATTACGGGAGCCAATCGCGGCATCGGGTTTGAAACGGCACGTCAGCTTGGGAAACAGGGAATCAAAGTCCTGATCGGAGCACGCAGCGAAGAAAAAGGTAAAGAGGCGGAAACGACTCTAAAGGCGGAAGGCCTTGATGTGGAATACATCAACATTGATGTCGATAACACGGCGACACACGCGGCGGCGGCGAAAGAGATCGAGGATAAATACGGCAAGCTCGATATTTTGATCAATAACGCGGGAATTTTCCTGAAAGAGGAATTTGACGCGAACGGAGTACCGGTTCCGGCGAGCAAGACTTCGGCTGAGACGTTTAGAAAAACGTTCGACACGAACTTTTTCAACACGATCGACGTGACGCAGGCTTTGCTGCCGCTGGTCAAGAAATCGGACGAGGGACGCATCGTGTTTCTCTCAAGTGGACTCGGCTCGCTAGGGCTGCATTCGGATCCGACATCGGAGATCTATAACTACAAAGTTCCCGCGTACAACATTTCGAAAACGGCTCTCAACGGCTACGTCGTTCATCTCGCACACGAGTTGAAAGACACGAACATCAAGGTCAACACCGCGCATCCCGGCTCGGTCGTGACCGACATGAACGCCAACGGCCAGATTCCGGTCGAGGAAGGCGCGAAGACATCGGTTGCACTCGCAACGCTTCCGGCGGACGGTTATTCCGGCAAGTTCATCCACCTCGGCAACGAATTGCCCTGGTAGATCAGCTACAACTCTAGACGCACGGCAACCGGTGTAAAACCGGTTACGTGCATTTTTATTCGAAAAAATCGGAGGTAAATGAAATGTCAGCACAAGCAACGAGCAAAAAATTGGATGACCGCGAGCTTGCAGTACGTTCGCAGATAGATGTTTGGAACGGAACGAATTCGCGTTTGAGTGAACTTTTATTTGAACTTTCGGACGAGCAATTACAAAAAGAGATCTCGCCGGAACGCAACACCGGCCATTACATCATCGGCCATCTCGCGGCGGTGAGTGACGGCATGCTGCCGCTTCTCGGATTCGGCGAAAAACGGTTTCCGGATCTAGAAGCGGCGTTCCTGAAAAATCCGGAGAGTGCCGAGATCGAGCGTCCGGCTGTTGGCGAGGTCCGGCGTGTTTGGGCTGATCTGCTGGGTGTGCTTCGCGATAATTTTGAAAAACTCTCGGCGGACGATTGGTTCGACAAACACACTGCGGTTTCGGATGAGGATTTCATCAACGAGCCGCTTCGCAACCGCATCGCGGTCCTGATCAGCCGCACAAATCATTTGAATTATCACTTGGGACAATTGACGCTGTTAAAGAGCAAGGAAGGAAACGTAAAATGAGCAAATTACAAGGAAAAGTAGCAGTAGTAACTGGAGCCTCGAAGGGAATCGGAGCGGCGATAGCAAAGACGTTTGGGGCTGAAGGGGCTTCCGTCGTGGTAAATTACGCGTCGAGTAAAGACGGAGCGGAAAAGGTCGTCGCGGAGATCGTCGCGGCAGGCGGCAAGGCCGTCGCGGTTCAGGGCGACGTTTCCAAAACCGCCGATTCCGAAGCGATCATTCAGGCGGCGATCGATAATTTTGGCAAGCTCGACATATTGGTCAATAACTCAGGCGTGTATGAATTTAACGGCATCGAGGATGTGACCGAAGAGAATTTCCATCGCATTTTCAACGTAAACGTGCTCGGCACATTGCTGACCACACGTGCCGCGTCGAAATATTTGACCGAAGGCGGCAGTATCATCAACATCGGCTCCGCAGTGACCGCTCTTACGCCGCCGAATTCAGCAGTTTACACGGGTACCAAAGGTGCGGTTGACGCCATCACCGGCGTTCTTGCCCGGGAACTTGCGCCGCGAAAGATCCGCGTAAATACGTTAAATCCGGGAATGGTCGAGACAGAGGGCGTTCACACCGCAGGATTTCTCGGAACGGAATTCGAGGCGTGGGCAGTTGCAAACACCCCGCTGGGACGTGTCGGGCAGGTGAACGACATCGCTCCGGTCGCGGTTTTCCTCGCGTCCGACGAATCGTCTTGGGTAACCGGCGAAAAGATCCTCGCCAGCGGCGGTGCTCGTTAATAGAACATTAACCGGCTTCGAGGCATTGATCCTCGAAGCCGGTTCATTTACCCGGAAATGCGTTTAAGGCGATGCGAGCGACTTGACGGAGTTCGTCGATATTATCCCCGCTCGCGGCTTGAACCGCCAAGCCGTGAAGCACAGTAACCGTAAATTTAGCGAGATCTGTGGGCGACGAGTCGGTTGGAAGGTCACCGTCGCTTTTTGCTTTTTCAAAACGGGTGCGAATTGCCTCTTCACCGGCAAAGCGTCGCGAGACAAGCTCCTGACGGATCGCGTCGAAAGCTTCGTTTGTGGCAAGTGCTCCTTGAACATAGAGACATCCGAGTGGCAACGTTCCTCCTGCCTGCAGGCGTATAGCTCCCTCTAACAGACTCTCAAAAGCGGCGCGGGCGGTCGGTTCCTCGAGCGATCTCGCCAGATACGATGCCGGTTCGGCACGATACTTATCCAGCACCCGCAGAAAAAGCTGTTCTTTATTGCCAAACGCCGCATAAAGACTGGGGCGGCTGATCTTCATAGCAGTCGTCAGATCTAGAAGTGAGGTTCCTTCGTACCCTTTGCTCCAAAAAACGGCCATCGCTTTTTCAACCGCTAGTTCGATGTCATACTCTCGCGGGCGGCCGAGGGAAGTTGCATTTTTCTTCATATATATACCGAATAGTACAGAATGCTCTTGACATTTAATTCCGGCACAATTATATTGTACCGAACGGTACAGATATATTCAACTTTTTGGTAGCCAAAGGTTCAATTATGAAATTACTTATAGTTTTTCTCAGTGTTATGATCTTTGCTTCGCTTGGGGCGGGGCAGAGTTCGACGACGTCCACGCGGCTGACGCCGACTGAGATCGACGCGATAGGGCCGATCGTGGCCGGGGCCGGAACGTCCGGGCTGTCGGGTATTAGAACAAGAATTCTCACGGGTGACCCGACCCGTGCGGGACTCTATACGATCCAATTGACCATTCCGGCAAATACTACGATCCAGTCACATACTCACCCCGACGATAGAGTTGCTACTGTCATATCGGGGACATGGAGCATTGGTTACGGAACCGTATTCGATGAAAAGAAACTTAAAGAGCTAAAGCCCGGAAGCTTTTATACAGAACCCTCGGGCGAACCGCATTTTGCACGGACCGGCAAAAAGGCAGTTGTGATCCAGATCACCGGCTACGGACCGACAGGAACGGAATATACCGTCAAAGAAAAATGAAAAACAAAATGAAAAATCATCTTCGAGGTTTATTCAACTTTCGCAATATCTTTCCGATCGCGTCGCTGACGCTACTACTCTGCTCAACAATGATCGGGCAGACGGCAAAATATCAGTCGAAAACCGCCGACGTAAACGGCGTAAAAATCCATTACTTGCAATCCGGCAGCGGCCCAAAGACGCTGGTGATGATCCATGGTTTCGGCGAAACCTCACATATGTGGCTTCCTGCATTTGATGAGTTTAGTAAGGATTACACTATCATTGCGCCGGACATGCGCGGCATAGGCGATTCGTCGCGGCCCGTTAGCGGTTATGACAAAAAGACGGTGGCGATCGACGTTCACGAATTGGTGAAATCGCTGGGAAAGAAGCAAATATATCTTGTCGGGCACGACATCGGTTTGATGGTCGCGTATTCGTACGCCGCCCAATTTCCGGCTGAGGTCGAAAAGCTCGTCCTGCTCGAAGCACCGATCCCCGGCATAGGCGAGATGTGGCCTTCGATCTATAACAACCCGCAGCTCTGGCATTTCCATTTTGTGTTCAGCCCGATCGCACTCGATCTGGTAAAGGGCCGCGAGAGAACTTTTCTCGAACATTTCTGGCAGTCGCTATCCGCAAATCCGGCTTCGATGCCCGAGGGCGAACGAAAGATCTACACAAAATCGTATGCCCAGCCCGATGTTATGAAGAACGCATTTGCTTTATTTAAGGCGTTCGACGCTGAGGACGCACGCGACAATCGGGAGTTCGCGAAGACCAAACTGCCAATGCCTTTGCTGGTGATCGCCGGAGACAAAGCGATGGGTACAGCGTTACAGGATCAGGCCAAAATTGTTTCGGATAACGTGACGGCAATGATATTCGCCAACACCGGACACTGGCTGATGTCTGAGCGTCCGGCGGAAACGAATGCAGCAATGAAGAAATTTTTCGACAATTGATCAAGATCAAACGAAAACGGTTGCGTAAAAATGGAGTTTGTATAATGATTTAACAAATTCATTTTCACTTTCGTTACGGTCTTTTCGGAGACGGCTTTGAGGCTTTTACTTTAAGGAGAACTACATTGGCAACGATCACAACCAAGGACGGAACTGAGATCTTTTATAAGGATATTGGCACCGGACAGCCGATCGTGTTTAGTCACGGATGGCCATTGAGTTCGGACGATTGGGATACGCAGATATTTTATTTTGCGTCGCGTGGGTTTCGATGTGTCGCACATGATCGACGCGGACACGGACGTTCGGGACAGACCTGGGATGGGAACGATATGGACACCTATGCCGACGATCTTGCCGAGCTAACTGCCGCACTCGACCTGAAAGATGCAGTCCATGTCGGCCATTCGACTGGCGGTGGCGAAGTAGCGAGATACATCGGCCGTAACGGCACTGGTCGTGTCGCGAAAGCGGTGCTCATCGGAGCGGTTCCGCCTTTGATGCTCAAGACTGAGGCGAATCCGGGCGGCTTGCCGATCGATGTGCTTGACGGATTCAGGGCGGCGTACGAGGCTGATCGGACACAGTTTTATATTGATATCGCTTCGGGGCCATTTTACGGTTTTAACCGTGCGGGAGCGAAGGTTTCGCAGGGGCTGATCGACAACTGGTGGCGGCAGGGAATGATGGGCGGATATAAGGCCGGCTACGATTGCATCAAGGCTTTCTCGGAAACCGATTTTACTGAAGATCTGAAAAAGTTCGATGTGCCAAGCCTGGTGATGCACGGTGATGACGATCAAGTTGTTCCTATTGCGGATTCGGCAATGCTTTCGTCCAAGTTAATCCCGAATGCCGAGTTAAAAATATATCCCGGATTTCCACACGGAATGTGTACCACGCACCACGAAACCATAAATCCTGATCTACTCGCTTTTATCAAATCGTAAAAATTACTTCCACTCATTCAGACTGCCGGATCGGGGACCGGTACCGTCATTTATCGAAAAGGAGACAAATAAATGAACGAATCAACATTCGAAGGGGTCGGCGGCCTTAAGATAGCGACCAAGTCCTGGCAGCCGGAAGGGAAGCCGCGCGGCGTTGCGATCCTTATTCACGGTTTTAATGCGCATAGCGGTTATATGGTTTGGCCGGCGGAGAAGTTTGCGGCGAATGGCCTTGCGGCATACGCGCTTGACCTGCGTGGCAGAGGCAAATCGGAAGGCGAACGGTTTTATGTCGAGAATTTTTCCGATTATTTGACCGACGTTAATACTCTGGTGTCGCAGGCCCGTAGTGAGAATCCCGGATTGCCGATCTATGTGCTCGGCCATAGCGCGGGCGGCGTGATCGCCTCGTCTTATGTATTTGAGCATCAGGACGAGATCGCTGGTTTGATCTGCGAGAGTTTCGCTTTCGATGTAGGTTTGCCGCATCTCGTCCAACTTGCGCTTGAAGGTCTCAGCCACCTGACGCCGCATCTGCATGTGTTCTCGCTGAATAACGCAGACTTTTCCCGTGACCCGGCGGCGGTCGAGGCGATGAACAACGACCCGCTGATCGCCAAGGAATCTCAACCGGCGGAAACAGCGTCGGAAATGCTCAAGGCGGCTGACCGACTGAAAGAGATTATGCCCAAGTTCACCGCTCCGGTGTTCATCATTCACGGCACCGAAGATAAGGCGACGCGGCCGGCGGGCAGCCAGTATTTCTACGACAATGCCGGTTCTGCGGACAAGACGTTGAAGCTTTACGAAGGGCATTATCATGATCTGCTTAACGATATCGGCAAGGAAGAAGTGATTGCGGATATTTTGAGTTGGGTCGATGCACGGATCCCGGCGGAATCGTCGGCGGTTTCGGGCTCGTAGATAACTGCGGTTGATGTGAGATAAAGAGGCCGTCTGAAAAGTTGGCCCGATAACGTTATTTACATCTTTTTTCTAATTTGCTTTCTTCTTTCGTGTGTTTTCGTGGATATTTTCTTAAGAGTTTTTTCCACGAAATACACGAAATAGATCAAAAAGAAATCAAAATCAACAAAAGAGGCCGCCTTTTCAGACAGCCTCTTTTTCTTTTCTGAAACGGATAGAGCAATATGTTTGTGAATAAATAAGATGCGAATGTTCATGTTCGAAATTCCAACGATCCTCGCTGCGGGAGCGGTTCCGCAGTATATGACCGAGGCCGTGGCGCTGATCGTCGCGGGTGCGTTGATCGCGTATATCTGTTTTCGTCTGAAGCTGGTGCCGATCATTGGGTTCCTGATCGCGGGAGTGCTGATCGGGCCGAATGCGTTTGGGCTGGTAAAGGATATGGCGTTGGTGGATGCCACGGCGGAGATCGGCGTGATACTTCTGCTGTTTACGATAGGCATCGAATTTAGTCTCGAGAAGCTGGCGAGCATACAAAAGCTGATCTTCGGCGGCGGATCGATGCAGGTCGGGTTGTCGATCGCAGCAACCGTTGCTGTATTAGCGGCGTTCGGCGTCGATTGGAAGGTCGGCGTTTTTACAGGGATGCTCGTCGCTCTTAGTTCGACGGCGATCGTGCTGAAACTGCTTGCCGACAACGGCGAAACGAATGCGGAACATGGACAGGTCGGGCTTGGGCTGCTGATATTCCAGGATCTTGCGATCGTGGTGATGGTGCTGCTGATCCCGTCGCTCGGAACGGCAGGCGGCGGCGGTGCCGTCGAGATCGTTTGGGCGTTGACCAAGGCGGTTTTGATCATTGCCGCAGTGCTGATAATCGCCCGGCGGATAATGCCGAAGATCCTTGAGCTGGTTGCGAAGACCTGTTCGCCGGAATTGTTTTTGCTGACGGTGATAGCTATTTGTTTCGGCACGGCGTATCTGACGAGTCTTGCCGGTGTCAGCCTTTCGCTGGGAGCATTTCTTGCCGGACTTATGGTGAGCGAGAGCAGGTTTTCGCAGCATGCGTTGAGCGAGACATTGCCGCTGCAGATCTTATTCAGTGCGACATTCTTTGTGTCGGTCGGGATGCTGCTCGACGTAAATTTCCTGATCCGTAATCTGCCGATCGTGGTTGCGGCGATCGTTGCGGTGCTGGTGGTAAAAGCAGCGACGACCTGGTTCAGCGTAAAAGTTTTGGGATATGCGACTCCGGTTGCGGCGGCATCGGCGCTGATGCTGGCGCAGATCGGAGAGTTTTCGTTCGTGCTGGAGCGAGCCGGGAAAGAGGTCGGCCTGTTTCCGGCGGGAGCAGGTGCGGCCGGTTCGCAGACGTTCATTGCCACGACGGTCGTGCTGATGGTCTTAACGCCGTTCCTGATGAGGGTCGGCAGCGGCCTTTCGGCAAAGATCGTGCGAAAACAGCAGTTCGCCGGAATGCCCACCGAAGAAGTGCAGCAGGAATCGTTTGGCGAATCGTTGAACTTAGAAGACCACGTAATCGTCGCCGGATATGGCCAAGCGGCGCGATGTTTGGTGCGTGTGCTTTCGGGTTCGGGCATTCCTTTTATTATTACGACGCTCAGTCCGGAAGGTGCGAACGAGGCTGAGGACGACGGGCTGCCGGTCGTCCGAGGCGATTCGACCAAGCCGTTTTTGCTGCGTCATGTTGGCATCGACAACGCCAAGATGATGGTGATAGCCGATGACAATCCGGCGATGGCCCATCGGATAACCTCGGTCGCCCGGCAGATAAATCCGACAATGCGGATCGTCGTGCGGACGCGTTATACGCAAGAGGTTGACAGCCTCGCCGCAGCCGGTGCGGACACTGTCATCGCCGAAGAACTGGAATCGGTCGTGCAGCTTTTCGGCGAGGTGCTGCGCGATTACCGCATACCGGCTGAACAGATCGACGCCTATGAAGAGCTGGCCCGCAACAACGGCTATTCGGCATTGTTCGACGAGGAGATAGACAACTCTGTTTTCAAATGCGAACCGGGTCAGGACTGCTTCGATTCGCGGACTGTTAAAGTCCGTGAGGGAGCCGCCGTCGCTGGCAGATCGATCGGTTCGCTTATGCTGATGAACGATTTTGGGCTGACGCTGACATCAGTGAAGCGAAACGGCGAAGAGTTCGATTCACCAAATGGCGATTTCGTTCTGCTGCCCGGCGACGAACTGATAATGTCCGGGCCGACACAGGCCTTTGCCACCAATGCTGCGCTGTTTCGGGCGGCGGCGTCGAACGGCAATGGAACGTCGCCCAAAATTCCGGTGTCGCCTGTTTCCGCTGACGAGAATGCATTGTCGTTTACCGCAGAAACAGGCATCAGTATCGAGACCGAGGTGTTTTATAAACCGACGGTCGATTCGACGGTTTGTTCGCATCTCGACCGTATAAGGCCTGTTTTCCCAAGTTCGTCCGGATGCGAGGAATGTCTGCGGATCGGAGACGAATGGGTGCATCTGCGGATATGCCTGACGTGCGGCCACGTCGGCTGCTGCGATACTTCAAAGAACCAACATGCAACTGCTCATTTCCACGAAACCGAACATCCGGTGATGAAATCGATCGAACGATTCGACGACTGGGCGTGGTGCTTCGTGGACGAAGAGTACATATAACAAAAGTTTGCCACAGAGTACACAGAGATTTTTTAACCGCAGATAAACACAGATACACGCGGATATATTTCTGAGCAAAAAGTCTTTATCTGTGTTTATCTGCGTCCATTGGCGGTTAAATTTTTTCTCCCTGTCTGTGTACTCTGTATCTTTATTCACCTGAAACTGCCGTGGCGATGGTGTCGCGGAGTTTTTTGGCGGAGGTGGTTACGGGTTCCAGTTCGGCGTCCTGGACGTTTCCTCTTACTTTTTTGCCGAAGACGGCGTTCCAGGGCGGGATGACGAGGGTGACGTTACCGGTCGCTTTTGCCTGGCAGGCGAGGCGAAGAAAGGGTTTTGCTTCGTCGGGTTGGTTATAGCCGAAAACCTTCATCGCACGGCGTTCGCGAACCGAGGGTTCGGACAATTTCTCCTGTCCGCCGAGCACACCGACCCAGCAGGTGCCGCACGAAGCCGACGTACATTCGATCGGCACAGGGCCTTCCCAGCAGCGGGAATCCATCGACTGCCAATCGCGCGAGCGGTCTTTTTGCGAGGCGGACGCGATCTCTTCTTCGGCGATTATCTTGAACGCGCCTTGGAAAGCAAATGCGTTGAAGTTTACCGAGAATTCCTTATCGATAGTTTTCAGGAATCCGAACAGTCCTTGCGAATCGTCCTTGGCCCGATCGGCGACTATCTGGTCGGGCGTTTTGGTCATCTTGCCGGACGGTTTTTCGGCTACGCCGGGTGCTGCCTTGAATTCGTCGAGGCCGGCCTGGACCAGCGTCATTACGCCTACGGCGGAGATCGCGGTCGTAAGCGATTCGTTTGTCTTGGCAGCTTTGGCCGATGCTTTAGCGATGTTCTTAACTTCGTTTTCGATGGTGCTGAAAGGTTCGCCCGATTCGGCACGTTCGGTAACGGCGGCCTTGACCTGCGGCCAATAGCGGTGGCCGTAGAAAAAGCGGTGCGATACATCTATTTTATCGAGCACGCCAAAATCGCCTTCCATCGCGATGCCCTTCATCGTTTCGACAACGTCGTCGGCCGATTCGAGATACCTGACCAGGTCCAGCGGAAAAAAACGAAACCACACCTGAATGGCGTTTCGGTCAACCTCGTGAATGGCCGGCAGCAATGCCTGCACCGCTTCTAGCCAATCGGACTCGGTCTTCTTTTCGATCTCTTTAATAAATGCGCTACTCATAAGTTCAAAACACCTCGATAAAAGCAAACCTATATTTAACCAAATATCTTGAAGGGTAACAACCGAACGCGTCCCAAAGTGTCCCATGTCCCAGCGTCCCACTACCACTTTTATGTTTCAAGAATAAAACTTGTTGCAATAAATGCAACGCATATGTATAGTAGATGAAACGGCTGTTGCAGTCAATGGCTATTTTTGAGAGGCGAAGCATATGGAAGACATTTTAGAGATCAAATCGGCAAATGAATGGGTTCGAGAGGCAAAGCGGCTGCCGGTGCCGAAAATGTTGTTCGGCGAGTTTTGGCTGGAAAACGAGTTGGCGATAATGTTCGCGGAAACGGGAATGGGAAAATCGGCGTTGGCAGTTCAGATAGCCGAATCAATAGCTCGCGGAGCCAAATTCCAAGATGGTTTTGGAGAAGTGACGGCTAAGCCGCAGCGAGTGTTGTATCTGGATTTTGAGTTGTCCAGGAAGCAGTTCGAAATGCGGTATGCGGCAGATCATGACGAAGAAAAGGGCGAATTTCTTCAGAATCATTACATATTTTCGGACAGATTCAAGATCTACCGGCCGAAACCCGAAGACCTCGACCGGACGGACGCTCATCCGTTCGAGACGGTTTTACGCAGGATGCTGGAGCCGTTGATCGAGAGCAGCCGGGCGAAGGTATTGATCGTGGATAACATCACCTATCTTAAACGCCGGGCCGAC
>Ga0193752_1000924_pt1 | contig 26158 bp, 28 predicted proteins | sample H1c1metaG_FD_144924 | JGI IMG/M metagenome (GOLD analysis project Ga0193752, IMG submission 144924) | Soil microbial communities from a riparian zone of the East river system, Colorado, United States - H1c1 | ecosystem: Environmental > Terrestrial > Soil > Riparian zone | place: USA: East River...
GATCGGCGTGCCCCAGTAGCGCTGGCGCGAGACGCCCCAGTCGCGCAGCCGCCACTGGATCTGCTTCTCGCCCAGGCCTTTCGCCTTTAAATCAGAAGAAATTTTATTAACAGCAGATTCGTAATCGAGGCCGTCGTAGGGTCCGGAGTTAATGCAAACCCCGTATTCCGAGTACTCGGGCTTCCAGGGCGGATCGACCTTGTCGCCCGCCGGGTGGCGGATCACCGGCTTGATCTGCAGTTTGTATTTGTGCGCGAAAGCGTAGTCGCGCTCGTCGTGCGCCGGCACGCCCATGACCGCGCCTTCGCCGTAGCCCATCAGCACGTAGTTGCCCACCCAGACCGGGATCTTCTCGCCGGTAAGTGGATGGGTAGCGAAGAGGCCGGTGGGCATCCCCTTCTTCTCGATCTGTGCGAGCTCGGCCTCGATTACCGTGCCCTTCTTGCATTCCTCGACGAACGCGGCGAGTTGCGGATTGCCTTTCGACGCGAAGGTCGCGATCGGATGCTCGGCAGCCACCGCCATGAAGGTCGCGCCCATCAGCGTGTCGGCTCGCGTCGTGAATACCCAAAGAATGTTTTTCTTGTTTTCTAAAAGGTACTCAAAACCGATGCGAACACCTTCCGACTTGCCGATCCAGTTCTTCTGCATCAGCTTCACCTGCTCGGGCCAGCCGGGCAGGTCGTCCAGCGCCGCGAGCAGCTCCTCGGCGTAGGCCGTGATGCGGAAGAAGTACATCGGGATCTCGCGCTTCTCGACCACCGCGCCGGTGCGCCAGCCGCGGCCCTCGATCACCTGCTCGTTGGCGAGCACCGTCTGGTCGACCGGGTCCCAGTTCACCACCCCGGTCTTCTTGTAGGCGAGGCCTTTCTTGAACAGGCGCGTGAAGAGCCACTGGTTCCACTTGTAGTAGCCGGCGTCGCAGGTGGCGAGCTCGCGCTCCCAGTCGAGCGCGAAGCCCAGGCCCTGCAGCTGCTTCTTCATGTAGGCGATGTTGTCGCGCGTCCACTTCGCCGGCGGCACCTTGTTCGCCATCGCCGCGTTCTCGGCCGGCAGGCCGAAAGCGTCCCAGCCCATCGGCTGCAGCACGTTGTAGCCGCGCATGCGGTGGTAGCGCGTCAGCACGTCGCCGATCGTGTAGTTGCGCACATGCCCCATGTGCAGCTTGCCCGAGGGGTAGGGGAACATGGACAGGCAGTAGAACTTGGGCCTGTCTTTGTCTTCGGGCGAGCGGAAAGAATGGTGCGCGTCCCAGTACTTCTGGGCGTCGCGCTCCACTGCCGAAGGGTTATAGGTGTCTTCCATGTGAATTAGTGCGCGGGAAGCGGCGGATTATAGCTGCGCGCCGCATCCGGCCCGCGCCGCGCGCCCGTATATGAGGCAACATTCAAGAAGGGGAAAAGAAATGAAACCGCTTTCGTTCTGCACCTTCGCAGCCGCAGTGCTCGCTTCCTGCGGACAAGCCCTTGCCCAGCCCGCCGCCGTGGTCGAGGGCGTGCAGATGCCCGCCTGGGTTGAGCGCTCGGGTCGCACCTCGCCGGTCGCCGCGGGCATGGCGCTGCAGGCGGGCGACCAGGTGCGTACCGGCGCCGGCTCGCGGCTGCTGGTCAAGCTCTCCGAAGGCAGCCTGGTCAAGCTGGGCGAGAACGGCACCCTGCGCATCGCCGAGATGGCGCCCTCGCAGGACATCTTCAAGGCGGCGCTGCGCGTGTTCGAAGGCGCGTTCCGCTTCACTACCGACCTCGCCGCCAAGCAGCGCCGGCGCGACGTCAGCATCACCGTCGCCACCGTGACCGCCGGCATCCGCGGCACCGACCTGTGGGGCCGCGCGCGCGGCCAGCGCGAGATCGTCTGCCTGATCGAGGGCCGCATCGAGGTCGGCGCCGAGGGCGAGCAGGCGGTGACCATGGACCAGCCCCGGCAGTTCTATCAGCGCGACCAGGGCAAGACCCTGCCGGTGGGCTTCGTCGAGCCGCAGCAGCTCAACGAGTGGGCCAAGGAGACCGAGATCGAGCGCGGCAAGGGCGCGGCGCGCCTCGGCGGCAAGTGGAGCGTGCGGCTGGCCGCCGCCGCAACCCAGCGCGACGCGCTCGCGGTGTACGACCAGGTGCGCAAGGCGGGCTACCCGGCGGAGATCGTTCCGCTCAAGGACGGCGACAAGCGCAGCTACCTGGTGCGCATCCGCAACCTGCCGTCGAAAGCCGAGGCCGCCGCGCTGGCCGATGCCCTGCGCGGCAAGCACGGCGTAGAAAATCCCGCCGTTTCGGGCTAACGGGAAAAATTTTTCGCCGCAGCCGCGATAAAATCGCGGCTTGTCGCTTCACCTCGAACACCTCAATCCGGAGCAGCTGGCCGCCGTCACACTTCCCGACGAGCACGCGCTCATCCTCGCCGGCGCGGGCAGCGGCAAGACGCGGGTCCTCACTACGCGCATCGCCTGGCTGATCAAGGGCGGGCGCGCTTCGCCCTCGAACTTCCTCGCGGTCACCTTCACCAACAAGGCGGCGCGCGAGATGCTGACGCGCCTCTCCGCCATGCTGCCGGTGAGCCCGCGCGGCATGTGGATGGGCACCTTCCACGGCCTGTGCAACCGGATGCTGCGCGCGCACCACCGCGACGCCGGGCTGCCGCAGGCCTTCCAGATCCTCGACACGCAGGACCAGCTCGCGGTCATCAAGCGGCTGCTCAGATCGATGAACGTGGACGAGGATCGCTTTCCGCCGCGCGATCTGCAATGGTTCATCAACGGCCAGAAGGAAGAAGGCGTGCGCTCGCGCGACGTCGCCGTCACCGACGAGACGATCCGGCGCCAGGCCGAGCTGTACGCCGCCTACGACGAGCAGTGCCAGCGTGAAGGCGTGGTCGACTTCTCGGAGCTGCTGCTGAGGTCCTATGAGCTGCTGAGAAGGAACGAGATCCTGCGCGAGCACTACGCGCAGCGCTTCCGCTACGTGCTGGTGGACGAGTTCCAGGACACCAACCGGCTGCAGTACCGCTGGCTGAAGCTGTTCGCTTCCCAGGAAGGGCGCTTCTTCGCCGTCGGCGACGACGACCAGAGCATCTACACCTTCCGCGGCGCCAACGTCGGCAACATGGCCGAGTTCGAGCGCGACTTCAAGGTCGGCAAGGTGATCCGCCTGGAGCAGAACTACCGCTCGCACGGCAACATCCTCGACGCCGCCAATGCCCTGATTGCCAACAACAAGAACCGCCTGGGCAAGAACCTGTGGACTTCCGCCGGGCCGGGCGAGCCGCTGCGCGTCTTCGAGGGCGAGTCCGACAACGACGAGGCGCGCTGGATCGTCGAGGAGGTGCGCTCGCTCGCGCGCGAGGGCACGCCGCTTTCGCACATCGCGCTCCTCTACCGCTCCAACGCGCAGTCGCGGGTGGTGGAGCACGCCCTGTTCTCGCAGGGCATCTCGTACCGCGTCTACGGCGGCCTGCGCTTCTTCGAGCGCGCCGAGATCAAGCACGCGCTCGCCTACCTGCGCCTGACCGCCACGCCCGACGACGACAACGCCTTCCTGCGGGTGGTGAACTTCCCGGCGCGCGGCATCGGGGCGCGCACGGTCGAGCAGTTGCAGGACGCTGCGAAGCAGAGCGGTTTGTCCTTGTACAAATGTATCGATCCATCTTCGAAAGTCGGGGCGTTCAAGAAGCTGATCGATGATTTGAAGAAGGAGACCGAGAATCTTCCCCTGCCGGAGGTGATCGAGCACGTGGTCGCGCGCAGCGGCCTGATCGAGCACTTCAAGACCGAGCGCGAAGGCGCCGACCGCATCGAGAACCTGGCCGAGCTGACCAACGCGGCTGCGGCGTTCACCGACGAGGATCGGCAGGAGTCGGGCGAGGCGGTCGATCCGCTCACCGCCTTCCTTACGCACGCCGCGCTGGAAGCCGGCGAGCACCAGGCGGGCGAGGGCCAGGAGGCCCTGCAGCTTATGACGGTGCACTCGGCCAAGGGCCTGGAGTTCGACGTGGTGTTCCTCACCGGGCTGGAGGAGGGCTTGTTCCCGCACGAGCAAAGTGCCAACGAGCGCGACGGCCTGGAGGAGGAGCGCCGCCTTGCCTATGTGGCCATTACGCGCGCGCGCAACCGCCTGTATCTCTCGCACGCGCAGACCCGCATGCTGCACGGCCAGACGCGCTACAACATCCCGTCGCGCTTTCTCGAGGAGATCCCGGAAGCGCTCCTCAAATGGCTCACACCGCGCTTTTCGAAGCAGAAGGCATTCACCCCCGACTTTTCACGCACCAAGGAGACTTTCCCTCTGAGAAAACAACAAACACGCGAAGTGGGCGGCTTCCGCATCGGGCAAAACGTGACGCACGCGAAGTTCGGTTCCGGCGTAATCATCGACGCGGAGGGGCAAGGCACGGATGCCCGCGTTCAGGTCAACTTCGGCGGCCAGGGCGTCAAATGGCTCGCCGTGAGCGTGGCGAAGCTCCAGGCCGCCTAGCGGGCGGCTATTCCTGCTCGATGCGCGCCGCCTTGGCGATGCGCGCGTATTTTTCCGCCTCCTCGCGGATGAAGCTGGCGAACTGCGCCGGCGAGTCGCGCACCAGGTCGAGCCCTTGGGCGGCAAAGCCGTTGCCGAGCGCCGGGTTCGCCATCACCGCGGCAAGGTCGGCGGCGATCTTCTTCACCACCTCGGCCGGCGTGCCCGCAGGCGCGAGCAGGCCGTACCAGCTGGTGAGCTGCACGTCGGCCACACCCGCCTCCTTCATGGTCGGTACCTCCGCCAGCTGCGGCGAGCGCTCGGCCGAGGTGACCGCGAGGGCGCGCAGGCGGCCGCTTTGCACGAAGCGCAGCACGGAGGCCACCGAGGCGAAGGTGACCTGCACCTGGCCCGACACCGCGTCCGCTGTCGCCGGACCCGAGCCTTTGTACGGCACGTGGACGATATCGGCGCCGGTGCGCAGCTTGAACAGCTCGCCGGCGAACTGGTGCACGCTGCCGGTACCCGAGGAGGAGTAGGACAGCGCACCGGGCTTGCTCTTGGCGAGCGCGACCAGCTCGGCGAGGGTCTGCGCCGGGACCGAGGGGTGCACCGCCATCACCAGCGGCGCGGAGCCGAGCCGGGCGATCGGCGTCAGGTCGCGCACCGGGTCGTAGGGCAGCTTCTTGAAGGTAGCCGGGTTGACCGCCAGCTCCGTCGCGTAGGCCATCAGCAGCACGTAGCCGTCGGGCTTGGACTTGACCACCGCCTCGGTGGCGATGATGGCCGCCGCGCCGGGGCGGTTCTCCACGATCACCGGCTGCTTCCAGCGCTCGCCCAGCGGCTGGGCGACGATGCGCGCGACGAGATCCGTGCCGCCCCCCGGCGGGTAGCCGACGAGGATGCGCACCGGCCGGTCGGGATAGGTTTGCGCGGCCGCCACGCTCGTCAGGAAGGACGCTGCAAGCGCAAGGAAACGGATCATCGTTCGACGATCAGCATCAGGTAGGCGAGGAACAGCAGCAGGTGCACCGCGCCGAGCAGCACGTTGGTGCGCCCGCTGGCGAAGGTCAAGGTGCTGAGCGCGAGCGTCAGCACCAGCAGGATGGCGTCCACCGCCGGCAGGCCCAGCACCACGGTGCGGTCGGTGAGCAGGCCGATCGCCAGCACCGCCGGAATGGTCAGGCTGATGCTCGCCAGCACCGAGCCGAGCAGCAGGTTGATCGAGCGCTGCATCTGGTTGGCGAGCGCGGCGCGCACCGCGGCGAGCGACTCGGGCGACAGGATCAGCGCCGCCACCAGGAAGCCGACGATCGCCTGCGGCGCGCCGAACACCCGCACACCGTAGTCGATCGGCACGGCGATCTGCTTCGACAGCAGGACGATCGGCACGATGTGGACGATGAGCAGCGCGCCGTGCCAGGGCGCGGCGAGGATCTCGGCGGGATTGCCGGCGTGCGCCGCGTCCTGCTCGTCGGGGCCGAGGAAGTATTGCCGGTGGCGCAGGGTCTGGATGGCGAGGAACACGCCGTACAGCCCGAGCGACATGAAGATCAGGAACACCTCGTGCGTGGTCGAGAGCGTCGCCCCTGGAGCGGAGGTGAAGTTCGGCAGCACCAGGCCGATCACGGCGAGCGGCACGATCACGGCGAGGAAGGCGTTGGCGCCCTGCAGGTTGTAGGTCTGCTCGTGGTAGCGCAGGCCGCCGACCAGCAGCGTCAGGCCCGCCATGCCGTTGAACACGATCATGATCACCGCGAACATGGTGTCGCGCGCGAGCGAGGACACCGGCGGGCCGGTGAGCATCACCGCCGCGATCATCATCACCTCGATGGCGGTGATGGCGAAGGTCAGGATCAGCGTGCCGTACGGCTCGCCGACGATCGATGCCGTGATCTCGGAATGGCGCACCACCGCGAACGCGGAAAGCAGCATCACTGCGAACAGCCAGACGAAGGCAAGCGTCGCCCAGAGCGGGCTCTCCATCCGCTCGAGCATCTGCTGGTGGAAGAAGTAGAAGACCGCCGCGGTCCCGTAGCTGAGGACCAGCGACCACTCGCGGCGGATCAGGGAATGCACGCGTCGGCTTCTATTTCCGGCCGCTGCGGCGCTTGAGCTGCTTGCGCACGGCGGCGTGGAAAGCGTCGATCTCCTTCGCACGCTTCAGCACTGCTGGCACCTCCACCTGCAGATCGAAGATCTTCTGCTTCGGCCCGGCTACGACGCGGGCGATCGGCGCCCGCGGGTCGGCGGCCGGCGCCGGCGGGACGTAGACGCCCACCACCTTGCCGCCCTGGGTAACTACGCAGACGCGCGTGAGGTTTCGCTGCAGGTTCCTCATTGCCAGTCTCCGATGTTGAGGTTGTAGGTAAGCGAGCCCGCGCCAAGGTTCCTGACCTTCAAGGTGTAGTGGATCTCGGGCGCGCCTTCTTCGACCGGAGTCTGGCGCTCGACGATGCCCTGTTCCATCACCAGCGGGACGTTGATGTTTGCCGACTGCAGGTTCGGCGCCGCGATCGCCACGCCGACGTCCCGGCCGCCGGGAGGGTAGTAGTACTCCCAGTAGACCGTCGCTCCTGCCGCGATGGTGTTGAGGCCGCCAATGTTTCTCCAAAGCGCCATGCAGAACCTCCGATTGGTAATCCCCTACATGCCGCTCGATACTGCCGCAACGACCACGTAGCGTGCAAGGCGCCCCACGAACATGAAAGCGAGGGCGGCGGCCCAGTGGATGCGCAGCCAGCCTGCCGCGACGCAGAGCGCGTCGCCGATGATGGGCAGGAAGGCAAAGAAGGTCACCGGGGCGCCGTACTGCCGGAGAAATCCGACCGTTTTCATGTCCAGCTTCTTCTGCGGAAGGTAGCGTCCGAGCAGGTAGCTGGTCATGCCGCCTGCCGTGTTGCCGAGGGTGGCGGCGGCGACGGCGAGCTCCGTGTGCCCCGGATACATCCGCAGATAGCCGATCAGCGCCGCCTCGGAGGGCAGCGGGAACAGCGTCGCCGCGACGAAGCTGGCAGCGAACAGCCCGGCGAGCGCCTCCATGCTAAATTCGTCCGCCTTGAAAAAAGAAGACTATCTCGAACGGATCCTGAAAGCGCGGGTGTACGACGTGGCGAGCGAATCGCCGCTCGAGCTTGCCCCTGCGCTCTCCAAGCGCCTGAAGAACCGCCTGCTCCTCAAGCGCGAGGACCTGCAGCCGGTATTCTCGTTCAAGCTGCGCGGCGCGTATAACAAAATGGCCGGGCTGCCGGCGGCCCGCCTGAAGAAGGGCGTGATCACGGCGAGCGCCGGCAATCACGCGCAGGGCGTGGCGCTCGCCGCGCAGAAGCTCGGCTGCCGCGCGGTGATCGTCATGCCGGTGACCACGCCGCGCATCAAGATCAACGCCGTGGCGGCGCGCGGCGCGGAGGTGGTGCTGCACGGCGATTCCTACCAGGAGGCGCTGGGGCACGCGAAGCGCCTGCAGCGCCGGCGCGGGCTGGCCTTCGTCCATCCGTACGACGATCCGGACGTGATCGCCGGGCAGGGCACCATCGGCATGGAGATCCTGTCGCAGCACCCGGGGCAGATCGATGCGATCTTCGTCCCCGTTGGCGGCGGCGGGCTGATCTCGGGCATCGCCGCCTACGTCAAGAAAATCAGGCCCGGGACGCGAATCGTCGGCGTGGAGCCGGTCGACGCGGCAGCCATGCATCTCTCGTTGAAAGCGAAGAGGCGGGTCATCCTCGACCACGTCGGCCTGTTCGCCGACGGCGTGGCGGTGAAGCAGGTGGGCGAGGAAACCTTCCGCCTGTGCCGCGAGCTGGTCGACGAGATGGTGCTGGTCGACACCGACGAGATGTGCGCCGCGATCAAGGACGTGTTCGAGGACACCCGCGTGGTGCTGGAGCCGGCGGGTGCGCTCGCCGTGGCCGGCGCCAAGGCCTGGATCGAGCGCCACGGCGCCAAAGGCAAGACCTTCGTCGCCATCGCCTCGGGCGCCAATACCAACTTCGACCGCCTGCGCTTCATCGCCGAGGAGGCGGAGGTCGGCGAGCACCGCGAGGCGATCCTCGCCGTCACCATCCCCGAGCGGCCCGGCAGCTTCCGCAAGTTCTGCGCGACACTGGGCGCGCGCAACGTGACCGAGTTCAACTACCGCATCGCCGACGCCAAGGAAGCGCATATCTTCGTCGGCGTCGAGGTCCTGGGACGCAAGGAGACCGTGCGCCTGGTGAAGAACCTGCGCCGCCACGGCCTGAAGACGGTCGACCTCTCGGACAACGAGATGGCCAAGTGGCACGTCCGGCACATGGTGGGCGGCCGCGCGCCTGCAAAGGACGAATTGCTGTACCGCTTCGAGTTTCCGGAGCGTCCCGGCGCGCTGATGCGCTTCCTCGACAACATGCGCAGCGACTGGAACATCAGCCTGTTCCACTACCGCAACCACGGCGCCGACTATGGGCGCGTGCTGGTCGGCATGCAGGTGCCGCGGCGCGAGACCGGCGCCTTCAAGGTGTTCCTGAAAAAGCTCGGCTATCCCAGCGCCGACGAGACGCGCAACCCCGCCTACCGGCTGTTCCTCGTCTGATGGCCGGCCGCGCGCCATTCTTGTCGGAGACAATCTCGCGCTACATCGAGGAGCATGCGGTGCGCGAGGCGCCGATCCTGCGCGAGCTGCGCAAGGCGACGGCCTCGGTGAAGTGGTCCGGCATGCAGATCGGCGCCGACCAGGGCAACCTGATGGCCCTGCTGGTGAGGCTGATGGGCGCCAAGCGCTGCCTGGAGATCGGCACCTACACCGGCTATAGCGCGCTCGCTGTGGCGCTCGCGCTGCCGAAGGACGGCAGCATCGTGTGCTGCGACATCAGCGAGGAGTTCACGAGCGTAGGCAAGCCGTTCTGGAAGAAGGCGAAGGTGGAGAAGAAGATCGATCTGCGCATCGGTCCTGCCCTGGAGACCCTCAAGAAACTGAAGGGGCCGTTCGACTTTGTCTTCATCGACGCCGACAAGGAAAACTACCTCGGCTACTACGAGCGCTGCCTGAAGCTGGTGCGCCGCGGCGGCCTGATCGCCGTCGACAACGTTCTATGGTCGGGCGAAGTGGCCAATGAAAAAGCGCAGGACGCGATGACCGTCGCGCTGCGCAAGTTCAACGACAGGGTGCACCAGGACGAGCGGGTGGATCTGGTCATGCTGTCGGTGGGCGACGGCATCACGCTGGCGCTCAAGCGTTAAGGTTTTTTTCCTTCAAAGAACTTCTCATCGGCATAGCAGACCGGCGAGGAAAGCCCGCCCGAGCCGCCCGGCTCGGGCGCGGGCAGGAAGGCCATGCCCTCGGGGTCGCGGCGGTAGACGCCGCGCTCGGTGACCACGAAATCGACCGGGATGTCCCAGGGCTGCGGGTGGATGGTGTCGAGCTTCGCCATCTCGTAGGTCACGCCGATCACCACCGGCCGCTTTGCAAGACTTGCAAGAGTTCGATCGAAGAAGCCCGCGCCGTAGCCCAGGCGGTAACCTCCGGCATCCCAGCCGTTCATCGGAAGGAGCACCGCATCGGGCACGACTTCGGCAGAATCCTTCGGGTACGGAATGTCCATCGGGCCGACGGCGAGCTCGGTGCCCGGATGCCACTCGCGGAAGATGAGCGGCGTTTTCGGCGCGACGACGACCGGCAGCGCGGTCAACGCGCCGCGGGCGCGAAGCGTTTTGGCAAGGTGGCGCGCGTCGTACTCGCCCTTGATCGGCCAGCAAAGGGCGAGGCGGCTGCTGGCCAGCCCAGGGAAGGACCGCTCCAGGCTGCTGTCGATCTTCACGCGCCAGGCTTCGAGCTCGGCCGGTGTGACACGAAGCCGCTCGGAAATGAGCCGCTCGCGCTGTGTTTTGCGCCAAGACTTGAGTGAGGCCGTATCCATTGGATGGTATGCTTACTCTATGATTTTGAAGTATTTCCGCTATTTTAGTTCAGTCCTGGTTCTGGTTGCCGGCGGCGCGCTTGCCGCCCCCAATCCCGACCGGGCAGTGATCGGCGCCTACGACGCTTACCGCGCCGGCAACGCGATCAGCCTTGCGCGCTACGCCAAGGAGCTCGACGAGCACGCGCTCAAGCCGTGGGCCGACTATTGGCGCATCGCCGTGCGGCTCGAGGACGCCTCGGCGCAGGACGTGCAGGCCTTCCTGCGGCAATACCGCAGCGCCTACGTCGGCGAGATGCTGCGCGGCGACTGGCTGCGCGTGCTCGGTAAGCGGCGCGACTGGGCCGCGTTCGAGCGCGAGGCCACGCTCTATACGCGCGAGGACCTCGAGATTCGCTGCTATGCGCGCCTGGCGCGCCTCTCGAACGGCGACGACAGCGCGTTTGCCGGGCTGGAGTCGATCTGGCTCGAGCCGAAGGAGCTGCCGGAAGGCTGCGCACGCCTCGTCGACGCGGTAATGAAGCGCGACCGGATCACGACCACCGCCGTCTGGCAGCGCGTGCGCGTGCTGTTCGAGAACGGCCAGATCACCGCCGCCAAGACCGCCCTCGGCTACCTGCCGAAAGGCGAGACGCCCGACGAGCGCGAGCTCGCCGAGGCGGCGCGCCAGCCCAAGCGTTATCTGGCGCGCCTGCCGGCGAGCCTCGAGCGCCGGCCGGTGCGCGAGGTGGCCGTGCTTGCCGCCTCGCGCTATGCGCGCGACGATCCCGAGGCGCTGGCGGGCATGCTGGAGGGCTCCCTTGGCGACAGGCTGCCCGCGGCCGAGGTCAGATACCTGTGGGGCCGCGTCGCCTACGAAGGCGCTCGCTCGCATCACGATCTCGCGCTGAAATGGTACGCACGGGCGGAGGACCTCCCGCTGAGCGACGCGCAGGACGCCTGGAAGGCGCGGGCCGCGCTGCGGCGCGGCCAGTGGCAGACGGTGCGCGACGCGATCGAGGGCCTCTCGGCCGATGCGCGGCGCGATCCGGCCTGGACCTACTGGTACGGGCGCGCGCTGGGCGCGCAGGGCGACGACACCGGCGCCCGCGCCTACTTCCTGCGCATCGCCGGCCACCCGAACTTCTACGGCCTGCTCGCCAACGAAGAGCTCGGCTACGTCGCCGCGCTGCCCGAGACGATCTACATACCGACGGAGCAGGATCTCGAAGCGGCCGGCAGCCACCCCGGCCTGGCGCGCGCGCTCAAGCTGATCCGGCTCGGTCTGCGCAGCGAGGGCGTGGATGAGTGGATCTTCTCGATCCGCTACTTCGACGACCACCAGCTGCTCGCCGCCTCGCAGGTCGCCCTGCGCGAGGGCATCTACGACCGGGCGATCCATACCGCCGACCGCACCACGCGCTCGCACAACTACGCGCTGCGCTACCCGGTGCCCTTCCAGGACGTATTCCGCGAGTACTCCAAGTCGCAAGGTCTGGACGAAGCCTGGGTATTCGGCCTGGTGCGCCAGGAAAGCCGCTTCATCAGCGAAGCGCGCTCGGCCGCGGGCGCCGCCGGGCTGATGCAGGTCATGCCCGGAACCGCGCGCTTGGTCGCCGCGAAGATCGGCATGCGCGGCTATCGGCCGAAGAACGACTAACATCGCCATGGGCACCGGCTACATGAAAATGGTGCTCGACCAGCTCGGCAGCCCGGTGCTCGCCTCGGCGGCGTACAACGCCGGCCCGAACCGTGCGCGCCGCTGGCGCGACGCGCGGCCGCTCGAAGGCGCGATCTACGCCGAGACCATCCCGTACGCCGAGACACGGGAGTACGTGAAGCGCGTCATGGCGAACTCGGTGTTCTATGCCGCGCTGCTCAACGAGAAGCCGACGCCGATCAAGGCGCGCCTGGGCGTCATCCCGGCGCGCAGCGGCGCTGAGCCGGCCGGCGACGAAGACGACCGGGAATAAGGTCCGATGGGGCATGGGAGCTGGGCGGCGTGAAGCATCGTAGAGTCCTTGTGGTCGGCGGCGCGGGCTTCATCGGCCGTCACCTGGTCGCCGACCTGGTCGCGCGCGGCATCAAAGTGACCGTCCCTTCGCGCCGCCGCGAGCGCGCGAAGCACCTCATCCTTCTGCCCACCGTCGACGTTGTCGAGGCGGACATCTTCTCTCCCGGGGTGCTCGAGCGCCTGGCCGCCGGGCAGGATGCGGTCATCAACCTGGTCGGCATCCTGCATGGCCGGCGCGGCCGGCCCGACGAGCGCGGGCCGAACGACTACGGCCCCGATTTCGCCCGCGTGCATGTCGAGTTGCCGCAGGGGATCATCGCCGCCTGCCGCGCTGCCGGTGCGCGGCGCCTGCTGCATGTGAGCGCGCTCGGCGCCTCGCCCGCCGCGCCTTCGGAGTACCTGCGCTCCAAAGCCTTCGGCGAGCAGGCCGTGCTCGCCGCGGACGACCTGGACGTAACGGTCTTTCGTCCCTCGATCGTGTTCGGGCCCGAAGACAGGTTCCTCAACAGCTTCGCCGCTCTGCTCAGGTTCCTGCCCGGTCTCGCGCTGCCTTGCCCCGAGGCGAAGTTCCAGCCGGTCTACGTCGGCGACGTGGCGCGCGCCATGTCCGCTGCGCTGGACGAAGCGCAGACGCGCGGCAAGGCCTACGAGCTGTGCGGGCCTGGCGTGTACACCATGAAGGAGCTGGTGGAGTTCGTCTGCGCGGTCACCGGACGGCGGCGCATCATCGTCGGGCTGTCCGAGCGGCTGTCCTATTTCCAGGCGCGCCTCATGGAGTGGACGCCCGGACCGCTGATGACGCGCGACAACTACTACTCGATGCAAGTGCCCAGCGTGTGCAACGGCCTGTTCCCCTTCGGCATCCAGCCGCAGGCGCTCGAGGCCGTCGCACCGGGCTACCTGGCGTCGATGAGCCAGCGCGAGCGCTACCCCCAGCTGCGCGGTCGCGCCAGCCGCTGAAGCGATGCGCTCGCTTCTCACCGGCCCGGTGCGGGTGGTCAACATCGGGCTGCCTGCGTTCGCGCGCGAGCTCGCCGCCAACGGCGCCGCGGTAGCGCAGGTCGACTGGGCGCCGCCCAGGGCGGAGCTGGTTTCCGTCCTGGCAAAGATTTCCTCGTTTGAAGCAAAAATGGAAAAAGCGAATCGCGAGGCGCTGGGCCGCATCCTGTCGGCCGAGCCGGTGCTCGCCGACGTGCGCCGCGCCGGCGAGCTGATCCCCGAGCTCGACGCCTCCCGCCTGATGCTGCACGCCGGCCCGCCGATCGAATGGGCGCGCATGTGCGGCCCGCTGCGCGGCGCGGTCTGCGGCGCAATCGTGTTCGAGGGCTGGGCGGCCGATCTGGCCGCGGCCGAAGCGCTCGCCGCCTCCGGCGGTGTGAGGTTTGCGCCGAACCATCACCACGGCGCGGTCGGGCCGATGACCGGCATCACGACGAGGAGCATGCCGCTCCTGATAGTGGAGAACCGCGCTTTCGGCAACCGCGCCTGGTGCGCGCTCAACGAAGGCCTGGGCAAGGTGATGCGCTTTGGCGGGAACGACGCCGAAGTGCTCGGGCGCCTCGCCTGGCTGCGCGACGAGTTCGGCCCGCTGTTCGGCGCCGCGCTGCGCGCCGCGGGCGGGGTGCCGCTCAATCCGCTCATCGCGCGCGGCCTCGCCATGGGCGACGAGATGCACCAGCGCAACGTCGCTTGCACGTCTTTGCTGACAAGAATCCTTTCTCCCTATTTTGCGGAGAAGGGAAACGGAAATTCCCTGGTAAAGGCGTTGCAGTTTATTGCCGGGAACGACCAGTTCTTCCTCAACGTGGCGATGGCGATGGGCAAGAGCATCCTCGACCCCGCGCAGGACATCGCCCACTCGACCGTCGTCACCGCGATGTGCCGCAACGGCACCGACTTCGGCATCCGCGTGTCCGGCCTGGGCGCGCGCTGGTTCACCGCGCCGGTCGAGATGCCGCAGGGCCTGTACTTCCCCGGCTTCAGCGCCGCCGACGCCAATCCGGACATGGGCGATTCGGCGATCCTCGAAACGATCGGGCTGGGCGCGTTCGCGATGGCGGCGGCGCCGGCGGTGGCGGGCTTCGTCGGCGCCGGCGGCTTCAACGACGCGCTCGGCTACACCCGAGCCATGGCAGAGATCACGCTCGCGCGCCATCCGAAGTGGACCATCCCGGCGCTCGAGTTCGCGGGCACGCCGGCCGGGATCGACATCCGCCGCGTCGCCGAGACCGGCATCGCGCCGGCGATCAACACCGGCATCGCCCACCGCAAGGCGGGCGTCGGCCAGGTCGGCGCCGGCGTGGCGCGCGCGCCGCTGGCGTGCTTCGAGCAGGCGCTACTCGCCTTCGCCCAGCCATGAAGGTCGTCAACCTCGTCGAGAAGGGCCGCTACCTCGACTCGGTCGCGCTGATGCGCGTTTCGCGCCGCGTCACCGAGCTGCCGGGCGTCGAGGCAGCCTCGCTGATGATCGGCACGCCCTCCAACCGCGAGCTGCTGCGCGGCGCCGGCCTGCTGGCGCCCGAGGGCGAGCAGGCGGGCCCGAACGATCTGGTCATCGCCGTTCGCGCCTCCAGCGCGCAGGTGGCCGCAGCGGCGCTCGATCAGGCGAAGAAGTTCTTGCAGGAGAAATCTTCTGTCGGCCAGGACGCCATGCCGAGCGCGCGCTCGCTCGCCGGCGCGCTCGAGCTGCTGCCCGGCGCGAATCTGGCGCTGATCTCCGTGCCGGGCGCGTTCGCCGCGCACGAGGCGCGCAAGGCGCTGGAGCGCGGGCTGAACGCGCTGGTGTTCTCCGACAACGTGCCGCTCGACGACGAGCTGGCGCTCAAGACGCTGGCGAAGGAGAAAGGCCTGATGCTGATGGGCCCCGATTGCGGCACCGCGCTGATCGCCGGCACGCCGATCGCGTTCGCCAACGCCGTGCCGCGCGGCGAGGTCGGCATCGTCTCGGCCTCCGGCACCGGGCTGCAGGAGGTGTCCTGCCTGATCGCGCGCCTGGGCGGCGGCGTGTCGCACGGCATCGGCGTAGGCGGCCGCGACCTCGACGCGCGCATCGGCGCGCTCGGCATGCTCGCCGCCATCGACGCGCTGGAAGAAGACCCGGCCACGCGTACCGTCGTGCTCATCTCCAAGCCGCCGGCGCCGGAAGTGGCGAAGGCGGTCATGGAGCGGGTCGAACGCGCGAAGAAGCGTTACGTAGTCTGCTTTCTCGGCCAGTCGGGAAGGACCTTGCGCGATGCCGCCGAGGCGGCGATGAACCGCAAGGTTGCGCCCTTCGAGATACCGGCTGCGGCCCGCCAGCAGGGCAAGGCCGTGAAAGGCCTGTACTGCGGCGGCACGCTGTGCTCGGAAGCGAAGCTGATCTTCGCCGCGAAAGGGCTGAAGGGCCATTCCTTCGTCGACCTGGGCGACGATGAGTACACCCGCGGCAAGCCGCACCCGATGATCGAGCCCGAGCTGCGCAACGAGCACGTGGCCGCCGCGCTCGCCGATCCGAAAGTCGGTGTGCTGCTGATCGATGTGGTTCTCGGATTCGGTTCCCATCCCGATCCGGCCGGAACCATTGTGAAAGTCCTGAACCGCAAGACGCCTGTGGTGGCATCCGTGGTCGGCACCGAAGGCGATCCGCAGGTCTGGTCGCGGCAGGTCGCGGCGCTGCGCGCGGCGGGCGTGCTCGTCGCGCCGTCCAACGCGCACGCGGTGGAGCTCGCCGCCTCGCTGGTCAGCTAGTCCGCAGGACCGCCACCGCGCCGGCGAGCGCATCCCAGCCCGAGCAGTGCCCGATACGGTCGAGCTTCTGCGCCAGGCGCGGGTCCAGCAGCACTTCGTGGACGATCTCGTGCGCCTCGCCGGCCGCCGCGGCCTCGAGGTGCGCCGCGCTGAGGGCGCTGGTGCCCGCGGCGAGCCGCGGCTGCAGCCAGCGCCAGAGGGCGTCCGCTTGCGCGTTGCGGGCCAGAGCGCGAAGCGCGACCAGCATCCCGCCGAAGTAGTCGTCGCCGGAAGGCGTGAGGCCGGGGCCAAGGCCGATGAGCCTGGCGGCTTCAGCCGGGACGGCGACGTCGTGGCGCAGCCATTCGTCCAGCGCGTCCAGCCCCGGCTGCGCGTGGGTCGCGAGCGCGTTGTACTGCCCGATGAGCAGACACCCCAGACCTTCGTCGGGAACCTTCGCTTCGAGCCGCGTGAACTTCGCCGGCGCGGTGCAGGCCGGTTGCCATAGGGAGGCAACCGAAACGGAAACCCTTTGGCCGATTGCCAAAGGCCGGAAGTCGTCGACCAGCGCATTGAGCGGGCCGCGGCCAAGGGAAGGGTCGCCGACGCAGGCATAGCGCTCGCCGGCAAAGCGGAGGTAGAAGCTGCGGCGGAAGGCAGCGCAGACCTCGCCTTCGCCCAGGGTGAGCGCGTCGCGCGCGAAGCGGCCGCTTACTTTGGCTACGAGCTGGCTAGCCGCGGACCACATGGGTGCCGCTCGCGCCGTCGAGCGCGGCGCGAGCGCGGTCGAGGTGGGCGATGATCGCCCGCTCGCCGCCCGCCTCGAGATGGCGGATCGCGGCGTCGACCTTGGGGCCCATGCTGCCCTTGGCGAAATGCCCGGCGCGCTGGAACGCCTTCAGCTCCGTGAGTGTCACCGTCTCGAGGTTGCGCTGGCGCGGCGTGCCGAAGTCGACCGCCACGCGCTCGACCGCGGTGAGGATCAGGAAGGTCTTCAGCCCGAGCGCCTGCGCGAGCACCACCGACGTGAGGTCCTTGTCGACGACGGCCTCCACGCCCTGCAAGTCGCCTTTCGCGTCGCGTACCACCGGGATGCCGCCACCGCCTCCGGCGATCACCACCGCGCCGGTATCGAGCAGCGCCTCGATCATGCGCAGGTTGATGATCGCCCGCGGCTCGGGCGAGGGCACGCAATGGCGCCAGCCGCGCCCGGCGTCCTCCATCATGCGCCAGCCCTGCTTCTCGTACTTCTTCGCTTCGTCCTCGGAGAAGAAGGGCCCCACCGGCTTGGACGGCGCCTTGAAGGCGGGATCGCCGGCATCGACTTCGACCTGGGTCAGGATGCAGGCCGCCTGCCGATCGAGGCCGCCGCGGCGCATCGCGTTCTCCAGCGCCTGCATCAGGATATAGCCGATGCCGCCCTGGCTGTGGGCGACGCAGACGTCCAGGCGCATCGGCGGGATCTGCTCGCGCGTCAGCATCATGCGCATCAGGATCTTGCCGACCACCGGGCCGTTGCCGTGCGTGATCAGCAGCCGGTTTTCCTTGCGCACCAGCGGCAGCAGCGCGCGCGCCGCGCGGTCGGCGACGCGCTCCTGCTCCTCCTGCGTGCCGCGGATGCTGTCCGGATGGGTGGCGTTGCCGCCGATCGCGACGAGGAGGGATTCGGGCATCGGCCGCTAGCTGCGCCAGGCCGCGGCGGCTGCTGCTGCGCCCGCGCCGGCGGGCAGCTTGAACTTCTGCGCTGCGAGCACGGCTTCGAGCCCTTTCAGCGTGGTGACGATCGCCTCCTCGCGCGCGTTGACGCCCATCGTGCCGATGCGCCAGATCTTGCCGTGCAGCGGACCGAACGAGGTGCCGATCTCGATGTCGTGCTGCTCGAGCAGGGCGCGGCGCGCCTGGTCGCCGTCCACGCCCTGCGGGATGTAGACGCCGGTGACGTTGGCCATCTTGTGGCGCTGGTCGCCGAACAGTTTCAGCCCCATCGCCGTCAGCCCTGCGGTCAGCGCGCGGGAGGCGCGGGCGTGGCGCGCGAACACCGCGGGCAAGCCTTCCTGCAGGACGACGCGCGCGCATTCGCGCGCCGCGTAGAGCATGGTGGTGGCCTCGGTGTGGTGGTTGAGCGCCTTGTCCGACCAGTAGTCCATGATCATCGCGAGGTCGAAGTAGTTCGACACGATGATCGGACCTTCACCGTCTTTCTCGCCGGGGGCTTTCAGCCCTTCCTCGGTATGCTTTCTTTTCAGAATCAAATCTGCCGCGCGCTCGTTCAGCGTGAGCGGGGCGCTGCCCGGCGGGCCGCCCATGCATTTCTGCAGCCCGCCGCTCACCACGTCGAGGTGCCAGCCGTCGGTCTGCACGTCCATGCCGCCCAGCGTCGCGGTGGCGTCGACGTAGAGCAGCGCGTCCATCTCGCGGCAAGCCTTGCCCAGCGCCTGCAGCGGCTGCGCCATGGTGGTGGAGGTGTCGCCATGCGAGATCGCAACGATCTTGGGCTTGTATTTCTTGATCTCCGAAGTCAGAACATCATCGGAAAAGACACTGCCCCATTCCGCCTCGATCGCCCGCACCTCGGCGCCGCAGCGCCGCGCGATCTCGACCTTGAGGTTGCCGAAGCGGCCGAACACCGGCACCAGCACGCGGTCGCCGGGCTCGATCAGCGAGACCAGCGCCGCCTCGATCGCCGAGCGCGCGGTGCCGTCGACCAGCAGTGTCCAGCGGTTCGCGGTCTGGAACACGCCGCGATACAGCGCCGAGGCCTGCTTCATGTACTCGCGGAACTGCGGGTCGAACTGGCCGAGCAGCGGCGCGGCCATCGCCTGCAGCACGCGCGGGTGGGCGTTGATCGGCCCCGGTCCCATCAGCAGGCGCCGCGGCGGGTTCAGGTCTTCGAACAGTTCAGGCATGCGGATGATGTTTCAGCCAGTGGCGCGCGATGTCGATGCGGCGGGTGACCCAGACCTTCTTGCTCTTCACGTAGCGCACGAAGCGCTCCAGCGAAGCGATGCGGCCCGGCCGCCCGACCAGCCGGCAGTGCAGCCCGACCGACATCATGCGGCCGCCTTCGGCGTAGAGCACGTCGAAGGAATCCTTGAGGTACTGGTAGAACTGCTCGCCCGAGTTGAAGCCCTGCGCCGTGGCGAAGCGCATGTCGTTGGCGTCGAGCGTGTAGGGGACGATGAGCTGCGGCGCGCCGTCCTTCTTCCGGTGCCGCGTGTCGTACCACGGCAGGTCGTCGTTGTAGTCGTCGGCGTCGTAGACGAAGCCGCCGTCTTCGGCCACCAGGCCGCGCGTGGCGGGGCTGGTGCGGCCGGTGTACCAGCCGAACGGCCGCTCGCCGGTGAGGCGCCGGTGGATCTCGATGGCGCGCTGCATGTGCTCGCGCTCTTCGTCCATGGGCATGGACTGGTAGTTGATCCAGCGCCAGCCGTGGCTGGCAATCTCGTGGCCGCCCTCGAGCATCGCCTCGACCGCCGCCGGATTGCGCTCCATCGCCATCGCCACGCCGTAGACGGTGAGCGGCATCTTGTGGCGGGCGAACAGATTGAGGATGCGCCAGACGCCGGCGCGCGAGCCGTACTCGTAGATCGACTCCATCGACATATGGCGCACGCCCTCGAGGGCCGGCGCGCCGATGATCTCGGAAAGGAAAGCCTCCGAGGCCTTGTCGCCGTGCAGGACCGCGTTCTCGCCGCCTTCCTCGTAGTTGAGGACGAAGTTGAGCGCGATGCGGGCGTTGCCCGGCCATCTGACTTTGGGCGGCTTCGCGCCGTAGCCGACGAGGTCGCGAGGATAGGCCGGGTCCATCATCATCTGGGGAATAGTATATTGCCCGTCGACATGAACGTCCCGCAGGACCGGCAGGCATTCGTCGAGCGCTTCGGCGCGGTGTTCGAGCATTCGCCGTGGGTCGCGGAACGCGCGTGGCAGAAGCGGCCGTTCGCCTCCGCCGACGCATTGCATAGTGAAATGATGCGCGCCGTCGCCGCAGCGACGCGCGACGAGCGCCTCGCGCTGGTCCGCGCCCACCCGGAGCTCGCCGGGCGCGAAGCGAAGGCGGGCACGCTGACCGCCGATTCCTCTGGCGAGCAGGGCAGGCTGGGGTTCACTTCGCTCAGCCGGGACGAGTTCCTCGGCATGCAGGACCTCAACCGCCGCTACCGCGAGAAGTTCGGCTTTCCCTGCATCGTCGCCCTGCGCCTGCACGCCACGCGTTCGAGCGTAATGGCTGAAATGGAGCGCCGGCTCGGCAATAATGCGGAAACGGAGCTCGCCGCCGCGCTCGAGCAGATCGGTCACATCACGCGCGGCCGTCTCGCGAAGCTCATCGGGGAGAAGTAAATGGGCAGGATCACCACCCACGTGCTCGACACGGCCAACGGCCGGCCGGGCGCGGGCATGAAGATCGAGTTCTGCGTGCTCGAAGGGCAGAAGTGGACGCCCCTGAAGACGGTGACCACCAATAAGGATGGGCGCACCGACGAGCCCCTGCTCGAAGGGGAAAAGCTGCACGCCGGCACCTACCAGCTGCTGTTCCACGTCGGGGAGTATTTCAAGCAGAAGAATTTCCTCGACGTGGTGCCGATCCGCTTTGGCATAGCCGATGCTTCGGCTCACTACCACGTCCCGCTGCTCTGCTCGCCGTGGGGCTACACCACCTACAGAGGGAGCTGAGAGATGAGTCTGCGGTTCGCTTTCATATGGGTTTTTCTCGTTTGTGGAAATGCATTCGGGCAAGCTTGGCCGACCAAGCCGGTGCGGGTGATCGTCACCTTCTCGCCCGGCGGCTCCTCCGACATCGTCGCGCGCCTGGTGGCGATCCCGCTGCAGGCCGAGCTCGGCCAGTCGGTGATCGTCGACAACAAGCCCGGCGCCGGCGGCACCATCGGCGCGATCGAGGCGGCGCGCGCGGCGCCCGACGGCTATACCCTGCTGCTCTCCAACAGCGCGCCGATCAGCATCTCGCCGGCGATGCAGGACAAGCCGGGCTACGACCCGGTGAAGGCGTTCACCCATGTGGGCTACATCGGCTCGGTGGCCAACGTCTTCGTCGTGCATCCGTCGGTGCCGGCTAAGACCCTGGGCGAGCTGGTCGCCTGGATCAAGGCCGAGCCCAATCCGGTGAACTACGGCTCGGGCGGCATCGGCTCGATCGGCCACCTGGTGGGCGAGACGATGAAGAAGGACCTCGGCCTGAAGATGGAGCACGTCGGCTACAAGGGCTCCTCGCCGATGCACAACGACCTGCTCAGCGGCACCATCAAGCTGGCGATCGACACGCTGCCGCAGAACGTGCCGTTCATGCGGGACGGCAAGCTGCGCGCCCTCGCCGTCACCTCGCAGGCGCGCGCGCCGATGGCGCCCGAAGTGCCGAGCGTGGCGGAGCTCGGGCAGAGAAAGCTGGTGGCGGAGAACTTCCTCGGCCTCTCCGGCCCCGCCGGCCTGCCCAGGCCGGTGGTCGAGCGCCTGCATGCGGCGCTGAAGAAGTCGCTCGCCAATCCCACCGTGGCGCAGCGCCTCGGCGAGCTCGGCGTGCAGGGCCGCGACATGAGCCCCGAGGAGTTCACCGCCTTCGTCGCGAGCCAGGTCAAGGACTGGTACCAGCCGGTGAAGGACTCGGGCGCGAAGCTCAACTGATGCCGGGCCTCTCGATCCACGTGGTGGACGTGTCCCGCGGCCTGGTCGCCGCGGGCATGCGCATCGAAGTGGTTCTCAAGGACCGGAAAATCCTGAGCGGCGCGGCGTCGGCGAAAGGCCTGCTCGAAGAGAGCAGGACCCTGGAGCCAGGGACCTATGAGGCCGTGTTTCACGTCGCGGAGTGGTACCGCGGGCAGAGCGTTTCCTTGCCGCCGGTCCCGTTCCTCGACGTGGTTACGTATCGCTTCGGCATTTCCGATCCCGCGCAGCACTATCACCTGCCGTTCAAGTGCACGCCTTGGGGCTATTCCTGCTTCCGGGGAGGCGCCTAGGCGTGGAGGGCTACCTCCTCGAGTGGCTGAACCTGCTGGTGCGCTGGGCGCACGTGGTGGTCGGCATCGCCTGGATCGGCGCCTCGCTCTACTTCATCTGGCTGGACAACCACCTCGAGGCGCAAAGGGGACCTGATGCAGACCCGCTGGTCGCCGGCGAGCTGTGGGCGATCCACGGCGGCGGCTTCTACAACGCGCGCAAGTTCAAGCTCGGGCCGGCTGAGCTGCCGGCGACGCTGCATTGGTTCAAGTGGGAGGCCTACTGGACCTGGATGACCGGCTTCGCCCTGCTGGTGCTCATGTACTACGTCCAGGCCGAGCTCTACCTGATCGATCCGGGCGTGATGGCGCTGTCCAAGCCGGCGGCGATCGGTATCGGGCTCGCCGTCCTGCTCGGCGGCTACGCCATCTACGAAGGGCTTTGCCGCTCGCCCCTGGCGAGGAACGACACGCTTCTCGGGATCGTGCTGCTGCTGCTGCTCGCGGCTGCGGCGTGGGGCCTGACGCGCATCTTCAGCGGCCGCGGCGCGTTCATCCACTACGGCGCGATCCTCGGCACGATCATGGCGGCGAACGTGCTGCACATCATCATTCCCGGCCAGCGCCGCATGGTGGAGGCGATACGCGAGGGCCGCGCGCCCGATCCGAAGGACGGCCTGGTCGGCAAGCAGCGCAGCGTCCACAACACCTACTTCACGCTGCCGGTGGTGTTCGTGATGATCTCGAATCATTACGCCACCGTGTTCGGCAACCGCTGGGCCTGGCTCGCGCTGGTGGCGATGACCATCGCCGGCGCGCTGATCCGCGTCTGGTTCGTGATGCGCCACAAGGGCCGCGCGCGCGCCTGGATCTGGATCGCGGGCCTGCTCTGCATCCTGCTCACCGCCTACCTGGTCAGCCCGGCCAGGCAGGCGGCGTCCGCAAAGCCGGTCGACTTCGCTGCGGTGAAGCAGGTGATCGATACCCGCTGCGTCTCCTGCCATGCCGACAAGCCGAGCTTCCCGGGCATGGCCGAAGCACCCAAGGGCGTGAAGCTCGACACCGCCGAGCGCATCCGAGCGCAGGCCCTGCTGGTCCACCAGCAAAGCGTTCTCGCCAAGGCCATGCCGCCGGGCAACCTGACCGCCATGACGGAAGAGGAAAGGATGCTCCTCGACCGCTGGTTCCGGGCCGGCGGGCGCTAGGCATGCATAACCTCGACCGCAATACGCTGCGCGCGCTCTACTTCCTGCTGACGGAGAAGAGCGTCACGCGCACCGCGCTGCGCCTCGGGCATTCGCAGCCGGCGGTGAGCCAGATACTGCGCCGCCTGCGCAAGCTCACCGGCGATGCGCTGCTGGTGCGGCAGGGGCGCGGCATGGAGCTGACCGACCATGCGCGCGGCCTGTTGCGGCCCGTGCAGCGGGCGCTGGAGGACATGGATCGCATCGCCAGCGGGCGCACCGCGTTCCGGCCGGAGGTCTCGGCGCGCGCTTTCCGCATCGCCACCGCCGACTACCTGGACGTGTTCTTCCACGCCGAGGTCATCGCCCGCGTGCGGCGCGAGGCGCCCAACGTGCGCGTTGACGTGTTCAGCCTGAGCGAGGATTTCGACTACGCGCGCAAGCTGGCCGACGGCTCGATCGACGTGGTGGTGGCCAACTGGCCCGAGCCGCCGCCGCACCTGCACCTCGGGCGGCTGTTCGAGAGCGAGATCGTCTGCGTCATGAGCCGCGACCATCCGCAGGCGCGCGCGCCGCTCACCTGGGAGAGCTATCTCGAGCTGGCGCACATCTCGCCGACGCCCAAGATCCTGGGCGAGACCAACCCGGTCGACTTCCACCTGCTGGCCCTGGGGATGCGCCGCACCATCCACGTGCGGGCGCCGTTCTTCAGCCTGATTCCGGCGATCGTCAGCCGCACCGACCTGGTGCTCACCACCAGCCGCCAGTTCGTCAGCCACTTCGAGAAGCAGCTGCCGATCGTGATTCGCCCGCTGCCTTCGAAGCTGCCGCCGGTCCGCTTCCACCTGCTCTGGCACGAACGCACCCACGCCCTGCCGGAGTGCATCTGGCTGCGCGAGCAGATCAAGGCGGCCGCCGACCAGCTGCGCGTACGCCGCTGGGCCAGCTCCAAGCTGATAACCGACATTACTCCGGACTTATAACTGCCGGAGCGCGTCCGCTGCTATGGTGGACGCATGCTGAACGACGCGGCGCAGGCGGCCCTCGCGGGCCTGAAGGAAGCGGGCATCGACTTCGTCTCCGGCCTGCCCGACGGCTGGCAGCGCAACCTGCACGAGCTGATCGATGCCGACCCCGACATCCGCTATGTGCCGGTGTGCAACGAAGGCGTCGGCTTCTCGGTCTGCGCCGGCGCCTGGCTCGGCGGGCACAAGACGGCGCTGATCATGGAGAACTCCGGCCTGCGCGTCGCCGCCGAGTACATCGCGCGCATCTCGCTGGGCTGCGGCGTGCCGGTCGTGCTGCTGCTCTCCTATCGCGGCGATCTCGGCGATACCGAGCACTGGGCCATCCCGCACGCCATCGTGGTCGAGCCGCTGCTCAAGGCGCTGCGCATCCCGTACCAGATCGTGCGCCACCGCGCCGACCTGCGCGCCACCATCAAGCGGGCGCAGCGCCTGTCCGAGGCGCAGCTGCAGCCGGTCGCCGTGCTGATCTCCGGCGACTGCATCTGGGAGGACTGATGGCGCTCGAACGCTACGACGCACTGACCCGCCTGGCGGCGCACCTGCCGAAGGACGCGCTGATGATGTCCACCTACATCGGAGCGGTGTCATTCGAATGGGGGGCGATCACCGAGGAGCACCCGCAGACCGCGCAGCTCGGCCAGATGGGCGATGTCGTCGGCATGGCGGTCGGCCTGGCGCTCGCGCTGCCGCATCGCAAGGTGGCCTGCCTGGACGGCGACGGCTCGGTGCTGATGGAGCTGGGGCAGCTGGTGGTGATGGGCCAGGAAGCGCCGGACAACCTGGTGGTGTTCGTGATCGACAACGGCGTCTACGAGTCGATCGGCTCGGGCAAGTCGGGGCCGCGCCCGACCGCCACGGCCGGCAAGACCGACCTGGCGCTACTCGCGCGCGGCTCGGGCGTGCCGTACGCGGTAAACGTCGACACCGCCGAGGCACTGGAGAAGGAGCTGAAGCTCGCCTTCTCGCAGAAGGGCTGCCGCTTCATCAATATCAAGGTCCTGCCCGGGCACGCGCGCGTCGCGCCGCGCCAGAGCGACGGTTTCGAGAACAAGTACCGCTTCGTGCGCTATGTCGAGGGGCTCGAGGGCAAGCAGATCCTGCACCTGGCGCGCCAGGACCGCCAGCTGATGAAGAAATGAGCGCTGCGCACGTCAAGGAGGGGGTGCCGATCGCCGCCGACGCGATCTACCTGCGGCGCGTAATCCAGGCCGCCGGCCAGTCGCGAGCCATGGGGCGGCACCCGTTCAGCTCGCTCGTCGTGCTCGAAGGGGAGGTGATCGCCGAGGCGCAAAGCCTGAAGAGCGGCAACACCGACGCCACCAATCATTCGGAGATGCGCGTGCTGCGCGAGGCGTCCGCTACGCGCCCCCCGCCGGTGCTGGCGCGCGCCACGCTGTATGCCAGCACCGAGCCCTGCGCGATGTGCGCCGGCGCGACGTACTGGGCCGGCATCGGCAGGCTGGTGTTCGGCTTCAGCGAGGCGTCGCTGCGCACCCTGACCGGCGCGCATCCGTGGAATCCGACGCTGGCGCTGCCTTGCCGCGAGCTGTTCGCGCGCGGCAGCCGCAACATCGAGATCATCGGCCCCTACCTCGAGGAGGAAGCGGCCGTTCCGCATCAGGGATTCTGGGACAAGGGAGGCAAGCCATGAAGCGCGTCACATCGGTGTTTGCGGTAACGGTCATGCTGTTTGCGGGAGGCGCCGCGGCGCAGGACATGGCGCTCAGCATGGGCCACGTGCTGGACGCCAAGCACCCGGTGCAGCTGGGCGCCGCGCGCATGGCCGAGACCGCGGCCAAGCTCAGCAACGGCCGCCTGAAGATCACCATCTTCCCGTCGAGCCAGCTCGGCAGCGACCGCGAGATGCTGCAGAACACGCAATCCGGCGCCATCGGCGGCGTGATCGACGCCACCGCGAAGCTCGCCAACTTCGTGCCGCAGTACGGCGTGCTCGACCTGCCCTACCT
>Ga0193752_1000925_pt1 | contig 26147 bp, 23 predicted proteins | sample H1c1metaG_FD_144924 | JGI IMG/M metagenome (GOLD analysis project Ga0193752, IMG submission 144924) | Soil microbial communities from a riparian zone of the East river system, Colorado, United States - H1c1 | ecosystem: Environmental > Terrestrial > Soil > Riparian zone | place: USA: East River...
TGAACGTGCGCGTGTGCGGCGGCGGCGCGCATCCGTTCCACGACTGGACCGACCGGCGCATCTACCCCAACGAGCGCTTCCGCTACATCGTGGATCGCTACGGCTATCTCGCCAAGCAGTTCACGGTGTTCGGGCAGCACATCCACATCGGCTGCCCCGGCGGCGACGAGGCGGTGTATCTGGTCCACATGATGACGCGCTACGTGCCGCACTTCATCGCCTTGTCGGCCGCGTCGCCGTACTACCAGGGCGAGGACACCGCCTTTCAGTCGTCCCGGCTCACGGCCGTCAACGCCTTCCCGCTCGCCGGGCACATGCCGTTCGTGCAGGACTGGGCCGAATTCCTCGAGTACTTCGGCAAGATGCGCCAGTTCGGCATCGTCGCCAGCATGAAGGACTTCTACTGGGACATCCGGCCCAAGCCCGAGTACGGCACGATCGAGATCCGCGTCTGCGACACGCCGCTCACCGTCGAGCGCGCCGCGCAGCTCGCTGCCTACGCGCAGGCGCTCGCCGCCTATCATCTCGCCGAGCGGCCGCGCGAGCCCTCGCGCGCGGTGTACCTAGTGAACAGCCACAACCGCTTCGAGGCCTGCCGCTACGGCTTTCGCGGCGAGCTGGTCGAGCCCTACGCCGGCGTGAAGAAGCGGATCGGCGACGACATCCTCGAGACGCTCGAGCTGGTCGCGCCGCACGCGCGCCGGTTAGACTGCGGGGAGCCGCTCGCCGCGCTCGCCGCCACGGTGCGCGCCGACGATTCGGACGCGAGCTGGCTGCGGGCGCGATTCGCCGCACGGGGCGCGCTCACCGACGTGGTGCGCGACGCCTGCAGCCGGTGGGAGAAGCGGGAAATCAAGGGGGAGAAAAAATGAGATCTGTGCTGGTCCGCATGCTCGCGCGCGAGCGCGGGCTATTTGCCGGCGCCGTGGTGATCGCCGCCGCCTGCGTGGTGCTCGGCGTGCCGGTCGAGTTCGTGCTGTTCGGCCTGACCCTCGCCGGGGTTGCGCTGTTTCATCACCACACGCTGCAGGTCGCTCTGACCGGCCTGGCGGCGGTCACCCTCTACAAGCTCGCGCTCACCGGGTTCAAGGCCGGCCCCGGCCTGGCCGGGCTGGGCGCGCACATGGCGCACGAGTGGATCATCCTCACCAACCTGCTGGGGCTGCTGCTCGGCTTCGCCATCCTCTCCAAGCACTTCGAGGACAGCAACGTGCCGGCCGAGCTGCCGAAGTTCCTGCCCGACGACTGGAAGGGCGGCTTCCTGCTGCTGGTGATGGTGTTCGTGCTGTCCTCGTTCCTCGACAACATCGCCGCCGCGCTGATCGGCGGCACGATGGCCGGGGCGGTGTTCCGCAAGAAGGTGCACATCGGCTATCTCGCGGCGATCGTCGCGGCGTCCAATGCCGGGGGCGCGGGCAGCGTGGTCGGCGACACCACCACGACGATGATGTGGATCGACGGCGTCAGCCCGCTCGCGGTGCTCGATGCCTACATCGCCGCATCGGTAGCGCTCGTCGTCTGCGGGATTCCTGCAGCGATGCAGCAGCACCGCTACGCGCCGATCACCAAGGACGCCCCGGCAGGGGTCGCAGTCGACTGGCTGCGGGTGGGCATCGTCGCCTTCATCCTGGTCGCGGCGATCATGGCGAACGTCGTCGCCAACCTGAGGTTCCCGGCGGTGCTCGACCAGTTCCCCGTCATCGGCGCTGCGGTGTGGGTCGCGATCCTGCTTGCCGCGCCGCTGCGCAGGCCGGACTGGAAGCTGCTGCCGGAGGCGTTCAAGGGCTCGGTGTTTCTGCTCTCGCTGGTGACCATCGCATCGATGATGCCGGTGGAGAAGCTGCCGGCGCCTTCCTGGCAGACGGCGCTCGGGCTGGGGTTCGTCTCCGCCGTGTTCGACAACATCCCGCTGACCGCGCTGGCGCTCAAGCAGGGCGGCTACGACTGGGGGATGCTCGCCTATGCGGTGGGCTTCGGCGGCTCGATGATCTGGTTCGGCTCCTCGGCCGGGGTGGCCCTGTCGAACATGTATCCCGAGGCGAAATCGGTCGGGCGCTGGCTCAAGCACGGCTGGCACGTCGCCCTTGCCTACGTCGTGGGCTTCGCCGTCCTGATGGCGGTGCTCGGCTGGCATCCGACCGACAAGCGCGGCAAGGCCCTGTCCTCGTCTTGCACTGCGGAATATACGGCGGCAACGGAGTGTTCTAGAATCCGCGCCTAGCTCGCCACGGGGGTCGAACAAGGGGCGGGCCCCCGGCAGTCCATCGTTCACAAGTAGGAGGAGAACCAATGAGCACCCAGCAAGACAAGCCGCAGGCTTCGCGCCGCAAGTTCCTGAGGGGCGCCGCCACGGCAGCCGCCGGAACCGCGGCACTCGGTTTCCCGATGATCGTCAAGGCGCAGGGCCCGATCAGCATGCGCTGGCAGAGCACCTGGCCGGCGAAGGACATCTTCCACGAGTACGCCAACGACTTCGCCAAGAAGGTCAACGACATGACCGGCGGCGACCTGCGCATCGAGGTGCTCCCCGCGGGCGCCGTGGTGCCGGCCTTCGGCCTGCTCGACGCGGTCACCAAGGGCACGCTCGACGGCGGCCACGGCGTGCTCGTGTACCACTACGGCAAGCAGAACGCGCTTGCGCTGTGGGGCTCGGGCCCGGCGTTCGGCATGGACGCCAACCAGCTGCTGGCCTGGCACAAGTACGGCGGCGGTCGCGATCTGCTGACCAAGCTGTATGCCTCGATCGGCGCCAACGTGGTTTCGTTCCCGTACGGTCCGATGCCGACCCAGCCCCTGGGCTGGTTCAAGAAGCCGATCACCAAGAACGAGGACTTCAAGGGCCTCAAGTTCCGCACGGTCGGCATCTCGATCGACGTGTTCACCGGCCTGGGCGCCGCGGTCAATGCGCTGCCCGGCGGCGAGATCGTCCCGGCGATGGACCGCGGCCTGCTCGACGCGGCGGAGTTCAACAACGCCACTTCCGACCGCATCCTCGGCTTCGCCGACGTCTCGAAAGTGTGCATGCTGCAGAGCTTCCACCAGAACGCCGAGCAGTTCGAGATCATGTTCAACAAGACCAAGTTCGACGCGCTGCCGGCGAAGATGAAGTCGATCATCGAGAACGCGGTCGAGGCGGCCTCGCAGGACATGTCGTGGAAGGCGGTGGACCGCTACTCCAAGGATTACATGGAGCTGCAGACCAAGGACAAGGTGCGCTTCTACAAGACGCCCGATTCCGTGCTGCAGACGCAGCTCACGGCCTACGACGCGGCGGCGAAGAAGCGCGCCGACAACGCGCTGTTCCAGGAAATCGAGAAGTCGCAGCGCGAGTTTGCCGCGCGCGCGGTGCGCTGGGACCTCGACACCAACGTCAACCGGCGCATGGCCTACAACCACTACTTCGGCAAGGCGGCTGCCAAGCCGGCAGCGAAGAAAGCCTGACGCTAGACTGACCGATCGAAAACACCATCCGGGCAACCGGGTGGTGTTTTTTTTCACCGCCAGATCCCACGATGCAAAAACTGCTGCTATTCGTCGACCGGCTCAGCACCTGGGTCGGCCAGGCGTTCTCCTTTCTGATCGTAGCGCTGACGCTGCAGATCTCCTGGGAGGTATTTTCGCGCTACGCGCTCGACTCGCCGCACGCCTGGGCCTTCGACGTGATGATCATGTTCTACGGCACCCTCTTCATGATGGCGGGCGCCTACACGCTGGCGAAGAACGGCCACGTGCGCGGCGATGTCCTGTACGGGTTCTTCACGCCGCGCACCCAGGCGACGATCGACCTCATTCTGTACGTTTGCTTTTTCGTTCCCGGCGTCTTCGCGCTTACCTACGCCGGTTACTACTACGCCGAGGATTCCTGGCGCATCAATGAGCACTCGAACGTCACTGCGGAAGGCCCGCCGGTGTACCCGTTCAAGACCATCATTCCGATCGCCGGCGGCTTCCTGCTGGTGCAGGGAATCGTGGAAATCATCCGCTGCATCATCTGCCTGAAGCAGGGCTACTGGCCCTCGCGTGAGCAGGATGTCGAGGAAGTGGATGTCGACAAGCTGAAGAAAATGGTGCACGTCACCGACGAGGACATCCTCGCCGCCGGCAAGGGGCGCGGCCAATGAGGATGCGCAAGGAGCTGTGGTTCGGCTTTACCGTGATGGCGATGATCGTCACGCCGGTGATCATCTTCACGCCCTGGATCAGCCTGTTCGACGCTCACCTCACTCGCGCGGACCTGGGCGTGCTCGGCCTGCTGATGCTCGCCCTGGTGGTGGTCGCGATCATGCTCGGCTTTCCCACCGCCTTCACGCTGATGGGAATGGGGGTGCTGTTCGCCTGGTTCGCGTATCGCGCCGTCAACCCCGAGCTCGCCGTGCGGCAGACGCTCGACCTGATGGTGCAGCGCGCCTATGCCGTGATGTCCAACGACGTGCTGATCGCGGTGCCGCTGTTCGTGTTCATGGGCTATCTCGTCGAGCGCGCGGCGCTGATCGAGCGCCTGTTCAAGAGCCTGCACCTCGCGCTCGCGCGCGTGCCGGGCTCGCTCGCCGTCGCCACCATCGTCACGTGCGCGATCTTCGCCACCGCAACCGGCATCGTCGGCGCGGTCGTCACCCTGATGGGCCTGCTCGCGTTCCCGGCGATGCTGCGCGCCGGCTACAACACGCAGGTCGCGGCCGGCTCGGTCACCGCCGGCGGCTGCCTCGGCATCCTGATCCCTCCCTCGGTTCTGCTCATCGTCTACGGCGCCACCGCCGGAGTCTCGGTGGTACAGCTCTACGCCGGCGCCTTCTTCCCGGGACTCATGCTGGCGCTCCTCTACGTCGGCTATGTCATCGTGCTCGCCAAGATCAAGCCCAGCCTGATGCCGCCGCTGCCGGAGAGCGAGCGCAAGGTCGCGCTGCCGCCGGTGGCGCAGCAGCTCGCGCCGCGTGGGCGCAACGCGCTCGCCGGGCTGCTCTCCGGCCTGCGCATGCCCGGCCTGCCCAAGCGCAGCGTGCTCGCTCAGCTCGTGGCCACCGCGTTGCCGGGCCTGATGGTCGCCCTGCTCCTGGTCGTGATGTTCAGCGCTGCGACCGCCCCGGTGATCCAGGCGAGCACTGCAGGCCTGGTCGAGGCGGGCGGTGAAGTGGCCGCGGAAGCAACCGACGCGGAAGGGTCCGCCGGCCTGATCGGCGCCGAGGAAAGTGAGGCGCCGCAGGCGCTCGCCGCCCCGCCGGGCGCGGAAGAGGCGAAGCCGCCCGCGCAGGCGAGCGCATCGGCCGCGGCTCCCACGGCGGCTCCGGCGGCCGCGGTCGCGGCACAGAGCAGACCGGTTCCCACCTGGCTGTGGATCTTCCTCGCCGCCGCGGTCGCGGTGACCGCGGGCCTCTACTGGGCATGGACCTGGGAGCGCCTGGAAGTCTTCAAGATGCTGCTCTCCTCCTTCTTCCCGCTCGCGCTGCTGATCCTCGCGGTGCTCGGCTCGATCGTGTTCGGCTTCGCGACGCCGACCGAGGCGGCCGCGGTCGGCGCCTTCGGCGGGTTCCTGCTGGCCATCGCCTACCGGTACATCGAGCACTGGCGCGGCCCCAACCGCAGCCGCGCGGCGTGGACCACCACCAAGGAAATGGGGTCGATCCTGAAGGATTCGTCCTTCCTCACCGCCAAGACCAGCGCGATGGTGTGCTGGCTGTTCGTCGGCTCGTCGATCTTCTCGGCGTCCTTCGCCCTGCTCGGCGGCCAGCAGATCATCGAGAACTGGGTGCTGTCGCTCGGCCTGACGCCGCTGCAGTTCATGATCCTCGCCCAGTTCATCATCTTCATCCTGGGCTGGCCGCTGGAATGGACCGAGATCATCGTCATCTTCATGCCGATCTTCATCCCGCTGCTGCCCAAGTTCGGCGTCGACCCGCTATTCTTCGGCCTGCTGGTGGCGCTCAACCTGCAGACGGCGTTCCTCTCGCCGCCGGTCGCGATGGCGGCCTTCTATCTCAAGGGCGTCGCGCCGCCGCACGTGACGCTGAACCAGATCTTCGGCGGCATGATCCCGTTCATGGGGATCCAGATCGTCGCCCTGGTGCTGCTCTACATGTTCCCGGCCATCGGCCTGTGGCTGCCCCAAGTTCTGTATGGCCGATGATGCGTCGCTGCTCTCCGCCGCGGAAGGCGCGCGGCGGATCCGCGACGGGCTGCTGACTTCGGAGGAACTGGTAGGCGCCTGCCTCGAGCGCATCCGCGCGCTCGAGCCGAAAGTCCAGGCCTGGACCTTCCTCGACGAGGAGCACGCGCTCGCGCAGGCGCGCGCCGCCGACGAGAAGAAGCGCAGCGGCGAGCCGATCGGCGCCCTGCACGGCGTTCCGGTCGGCGTGAAGGACATCATCGACACCGCCGACATGCCGACCGAGAACGGCACGCCGCTGCACAAGGGCCGCACGCCGCGCGATGACGCCACGGTAGTGACCATGCTGCGCGCCGCGGGCGCCGTGATCCTCGGCAAGACGGTGACCACCGAGTGCGCGTATTTCTCGCCCGGCAAGACGCGCAATCCGCACAACCTCGAGCACACGCCGGGCGGATCCTCCAGCGGCTCCGCCGCCGCGGTGTCGGCGGCCATGGTGCCGCTCGCCTTGGGCAGCCAGACCAACGGCTCGACGATCCGGCCGGCCGCCTTCTGCGGCGTCTACGGCTTCAAGCCGACGCACGGGCTGATCCCGCGCGGCGGCGTCCTGCAGCTGTCGCGCACGCTCGACCATGTCGGCCTGTTCGCGAGAACTCTGGAAGACGTGGCGCTGCTCGCGGAGGAGGTGGCCGGCTACGACGAGCGCGATCCGGATACCCGGCCGCGCGCGCGGCTGCCTTTCCAGAAAATCTCCCTCGAAGAACCGCCGATCGAGCCGATGCTGGCGTTCGTCAAGACGCCGCATTGGGACCGCGTCGACGCCGAGGCCAAGGAAGCGCTGGGCGAGCTGGTCGAGGCGCTCGGCGACCGGGTCGAGGAGGTCGAGCTGTTTCCCTCGGCCGATGCCGGCTGGGACTGGCACAAGACCATCATGGAAGTCGAGATGGCGGCGAACTTCGAGCGCGAATGGCAGACCGGGCGCGACAAGCTTTCCGAGCAGCTGCGCGGGCTGATCGAGCGCGGCCGCGAAGTCCGCGCGGTCGACTATCAGCGGGCGCTGCGCGGCATTGCGCCGGTCGTCGCCAGCTTCGACGATCTCTTCATGGAGCGCTACGACGCCATCCTGACGCCGGCCGCGCCCGGGGTCGCGCCCAAGGGACTGGGCGCCACCGGTGATCCGCGCTTCTGCTCCCTCTGGACCCTGCTCGGAATGCCGGCGCTGTCGCTACCTCTGATGCAGGGGGCGGCCGGTCTGCCGCTCGGAGTTCAGCTCGTCGGCCGCCGGAATTTCGACGCGCGGCTGCTGCGCACCGCGCGCTGGCTGGCTGCCCGGCTCGAGGCGCAGGACTAGCGACCCGGCCGCGAGGCTCTTCAGCGACTCGAGCTCGGCGCGCAGCTGCTCGGCTTCACTGCGGTCGGAGAACGCCAGCACCCAGTGGCTGAGGTGTCCGTCGGCGCTGCGCACCGCGCCCAGGGCGAGCCCGACGTGCCGCGCGGCGCCGTCCTTGCTCCACGCGGTGAACTGCCAGTGTGCCGCCGTGTCTGCGAACAGCCGGCCTACCAGCGTCTCGTCGCCGCGCAATAGCAGCGCGGCGAGCGGGCGGCCCGCCGCTTCGCCCTCGCCGAAGCCGAAATACGCGGTGAACGCCGGATTGACGTAGGTGATGGCGCGTGCGGGTCCTGCTGCATTCACCAGCGCGAGCGGGACGCCACAGGCGCCCAGGGCTGCCCGCGACAGCGAGCTGTCGGACAGCAGCCGGAACAGCGCCGGCGCGGCCTGCGTGCGGATGTGTTTGCCGGGGGCTGTCATGTCCCGCTTTTGCCACGAATCGGCAGGTGGAACAAGGGAAGTCCTCGGCACTAGGGCCGGATTTTCAGGCGGAACGTGACAAAGTCCGCGCTATGCCGCGCGCCGGGACCTCGCGGAGAGCGAATAGCAGAAGCGGCGCAGCCGGCTCAGGTCGGCGGTTTCGATCGCGCGGCGCAGGAAATCCATGTTGCGGTCGATCTCGGTCTGGTAGAGGTCGGGCCCGTCGAAATGCGAGGCGACAAAGCGATCGACGCCGCCGAGCTTGCGGTCGATGCGCGCGCGGGCGACGTACTCGTAGAAGCCCGGCGTCTTGACGATGAGATCCTCGGCGGAAGCGAAGCGCACCACCTCCTTGCCGCTGGGCAGCGTCTCGCGCGCCACCTGGCCGATCACGAATTCGCGGTACAGGAACTCGCGGCATTTCTCGAGATACATGCGCTCGGACATCTGGCCGATCAGGTCCGCCGTGCCGACCATGCAGCCGACCAGGCGGTCCTTCGGGTCCTCGACGCGGATGTCCTCGACCTCCATCTCATAGCCGGTGAAGTGCACCAGCCGCGCGGCGAGCGGCGTCTCCGCCTGGAAGCCGATCTTGGGCAGGTAGGTCGAGATGAAGTCGGCGCTGCGGCTGACATGGACCTTGGTGAATACCGCGCCGTTCTCGACGTCGCTCTCGGAGCTGCGCTTCAGGTAGCCCGAATCGTGCAGCAGCGCCACCAGCACGCCGAGCATCGCGCGCCGCGCGCCGAGGCGCTCGGCGCCGGCGCTGGCGCGCTCGTGGCCGTCGATCAGACGCGCCATGGCGAGCGTCATGTCGAGCGTGTGGCGGATGTCGTGGTACAGCGTGTCGCATGCCAGGTAGCCGGGGTACCTGCCCTCGAAGAGGGCGGCGAAATCGTCGAAGGCGCGCGCAAGCGGCGTGAAATCCGCGCCGGGAAAGCGCGCGGCGAACAGGCCGAGCACGACCTCGCGGACCCGCTGCGGGTCCTCGACATTGACGCGGTTCGTGACGTCGTTTTGGTTTAGGCGATCCTGCATGACCGGCCGCGCGGCCAGCCTCCCCAGCCGGGAATTATCCGCCCCGGGGTTCGGGAAAACAACGGGAGACGGCCGTTAAGCCGGGTTCTGTTATCCCAGGCCGGGCGAACCCGGCTGGGATCGGCAGCCATTCCTCTGGACCCGGGGTTACCCCCGGGCCTCAAGCCACCTACCCGCAAGCCGCGGCCGAGCCGGCCGCAATGTGGAGTGACCCACACCGCGCTTGCCTATTTGGTGTTGCTCCGGATGGAGGTTGCCGCGTTTCACCCCCCAATACTTGCGTATCGGGGACTCGTCTCTGTGGCCCTATTCGTCACGTCGCCGTGCCAGGGGGTTACCCTGCATCCTGCTCTGCGGAGCCCGGACTTTCCTCCATGCGGTGATCTGCACAGCGGCTGCCTGGCCGACTCCCGCCGCGATTTTACGGCCGGTCGCGCCTGAACGGGCGGAAATACCGTTCGTCGTCATAGAACTCCGGGCGTTCGCTGGCAGGCAACCATCCCGGATAGCCGAAGATGGGCAGTGGCGCCATCTCGCGGGGCGTCGCCTGCGCCGGGAGTGCGGCGAGCCACGCCGCGGCGCAGGCGTCGGCGTCGGCGCCTGCATCCGTCCCGGCGTCGGCGAAGATCGCCTTGCAGGTGATGCCGGGCCACGGCTGCAGCGACTGCTCGAGCGTGGCGTGTCCCAGGACGTGCACCTTCATCGAGCGCAGCACATCGGCGCGTTGCTCCCAGAACAGCTCTTTCCATTCAAAATTCTTCAATAGGTTCCACAAGGCGGGCGGGGCGCTCACGATGGCGCCGCCTTCGTCGAAAATGGTCAGCAGGTCGCGCAGGCGTCCGCGCTGGCCCTGCTCGCGCGGAATCTGCGCGGCGTGCATCGCGTTGATGCGCGCCTTGGTGCGCGGGAAGGCGAGCCAGGCGAGCGCATTGAACAGATCGTGCCGGTTCTCCGGCCGCGTCTCGACGCGTCCGGTCTCGAACAGGCGGATCTCGTAGCAGGCATCATCGGCCGCGGGCGGCACGAAGCGCACCGCGCGCCCGCTCGCGGTGCGCACGCCCACCTCTTCGGCGAGCGCATTGAGTCCCTCCAGCGGCGCCCGGCCCGCAAGCCGCGCGTACCAGGCTCGCACGGCGCCAAAGACCGGATTGGCTAGGTCGAGAGCTTCCAGGGAAGCATCTCGCCCGCGCGCAGCGGCACGACTCGCTCGGCGCCGAAGGGCAGGGTCTCGGGTACCTTCCAGTCCTCGCGCACCAGGGTGATCGTGTCGCGGTTGGGCGGCAGGCCGTAGAACTGCGCGCCGAACTCGGCGGCGAAGCCTTCCAGCTTGTCGAGCGCGCCTGCCTCCTCGAACGCTATTGCATACAGCTCGATTGCGGCGTGCGCGGTGTAGATGCCGGCACAGCCGCAGTCGGTCTCCTTGGCCTGCCGTGAATGCGGCGCGCTGTCGGTGCCGAGGAAAAACTTCGGGTTGCCGGAAGTGGCCGCCTCGACCAGCGCCTCGCGATGCTCTTCGCGCTTGAGCACCGGCAGGCAGTAGTGATGCGGCCGGATGCCGCCCATGAAGAGCGCGTTGCGGTTCATCAGCAGGTGGTGCGCGGTGATGGTGGCCGCCACGTTCGGCCCGGTGACCTCGACGTATTGGGCGGCGTCGCGCGTGGTGATGTGCTCGAGCACGACCTTGAGCTCCGGGAAGCGCTCGAGCATCGGGCCCAGCACCTCCTCGAGGAACGCCTTCTCGCGATCGAAGACGTCGATCGCCGGGTCGGTCGACTCGCCGTGCACCAGCAGCGGCAGGCCCATCTGCTCCATCTTCTCGAGGGTGTGGAAGCAGCGCGAGATGCGCGTCACGCCCTCGTCGGAGTGGGTGGTGGCGCCCGCCGGATAGAGCTTGACGCCGAACACCCGGCCCGACAGCTTGGCGCGCGCGATTTCCTCGGGCGGCGTGTCCTCGGTGAGGTAGAGCGTCATCAGCGGCTCGAACGCCGCGCCCTCGGGCAGCGCGGCGAGGATGCGCTCGCGGTAGTGCAGCGCCTGCTGGGTAGTCCGCACTGCGGGCTTCAGGTTCGGCATCACGATCGCGCGTCCGAAGCGCCGCGCGGTATCGCCGAGCACCGAGGCCATAGCCGCGCCGTCGCGCAGGTGCAGGTGCCAGTCGTCGGGGCGCTTGAGCGTGAGCTGGTCCATCCGGACCGGATTTTACTTGGCGCTACTTCGCGCGCTCGATGGCCCTGCGATACAGCTCGTTGCGGGGCGCCCCGGTAATGCGGGCGGCGAGCTTGGCAGCCTCGCTGGGCGGCAGCGCCTCGAGCAGCAGGTCGAGAACGCGCTCGGCATCGAGCGCCGGGCCCGGCTTTGCCGGGCTTGGCGCGAGCACGAGCACGAACTCGCCCTGCTGCCGGTGCGGCTGCCCGGCAAGCCATTGCGGCGCCTGCCCCAGGGCGATCCGCGCCACCTCCTCGAACTTCTTGGTCAGCTCGCGCCCGATCAGCACCTCCCGCTCGTCGCCGAAACGCGCGCGCAGGTCGTCGAGCGTCGCGGCGATGCGGTGGGGCGCCTCGTACAGGATGACGGGCCAGGGCAGCTCGAGGGCCTCCAGTGCCTTGCGGCGGGCCGCGGCGGTCGCGGGCAGGAAGCCGGCGAAGAAAAACCGCTCGGCGGCGAAGCCGCTGATCGAGAACGCGGCGGCCGCCGCGCTCGGCCCGGGCAGCGGGCTGACGCGGATGCCGGAGCGGTGCGCCTGCTCGATGAGCAGCGCACCCGGATCCGACAGCGCGGGGGTGCCCGCATCGCTCACCAGGGCTATGGTCTGGCCGTCCAGCAGATAGGAAATCAGCTTTTCCGTCGTTGCGCGCTCGTTGTGCTCGTGCAGGGCGACGGTGCGCGTGGCGATGGCGTGCCGGGCGAGCAGCGTGCGCGTGGTGCGCGTGTCCTCGCAGGCGATCAGGTCGGCCGCGCGCAGCGCCTCGATGGCGCGCGGGCTGGCGTCGGCGAGATTGCCGATGGGCGTAGCGACGACGAGAAGGGTGCCAGAGCTCATGGGGTCAACCGCGGCGGCGGTGTGCCCGTTAAGCGTGCCATGAACTCGTCGGGTGCGCGAGCCGAGGATCTCTGCGCCCAGCTCCTGCAGGGGGCGGGGCTGCGGCTGCTGGCGCGCAACTGGCGCTGCCGGCACGGCGAAATCGACCTCATCGCCCAGGAGGGCGGCACGCTGGTGTTCGCCGAGGTGCGCATGCGCAGCGGGTCGGGCTTCGGCGGCGCGGCCGAAAGCGTCACCGCGGCAAAGCGTGATCGCCTGCTGGCGGCGGCGCGGCTGTACCTGTCGCGCCGGCGCGAGACGCCGGCGCGCTTCGACGTATTCCTGGTCGACGGCACGGCGGGGCGGGTGGAATGGATTCGGAATGCGTTTGGGGAATGAACGGGTTGCCGCGCTTCTAGCAATTCTATGCATGCAGGCGTGGGCGCAGGCGCCGTCCGTCCGGATCCTCGTGCAAAGCTCTCCCCTCGCGGGCTTTCGCTATCACGCCGCGGCCGAGCTCTGGCAGGAGCTACGTGTCGGCGATCCGCTCGAGCTGCGCCGCGAAACGGACAACCCGCACGATGCGAATGCCGTGAGCGTTTCCTGGCGCGGCCGCAAGCTCGGCTACCTGCCGCGCCGTGAGAACGCGGCAACTTCCTGGAGCCTGGATCGCGGGCAGCCGCTGAGCGCGCGCATCAGCCGGTTGACGCAGCATCCGAACCCGGCGCGCCGCATCGAGGTCGAGGTGTACGCAGAGTGACGGTGTAGAATCCCCCCGCAATGGCAAGCGCGCAAAATGCCGCGGAACAGAGCGCGGCGCTTGCGGCCCGCGTGGCCGCGCAATTCGCCGAGAGCGCGAAGCTCAAGCTCGATTCGGCGCAGTCGCTGGTCGCGCCGCTGGTGCGGGCCGGGTCGGTGCTGGCCGAAGCGCTGCGCCAAGGCGGCAAGGTGCTCGCCTGCGGCAACGGCGGCTCCGCCGCCGACGCCCAGCACTTCGCCGCCGAGCTGATCAACCGCTTCGAGATGGAGCGCCCGCCGCTTGCCGGCATCGCGCTCACCACCGATACCTCGACGCTGACTTCCATCGCCAACGACTACGCCTACCTGCAGGTGTTCTCCAAGCAGGTGCGTGCGCTCGGCCGCCGCGGCGACGTGCTGCTCGCGATTTCCACCAGCGGCAACTCGGGCAACGTGGTGGAGGCGATCAGCGCGGCGCACGAGCTCGGCTTGCGCATCATCGCCCTCACCGGCAACGGCGGCGGCAAGATGGGCGCCATGCTGCGTCCCGACGACGTGCACGTGTGCGTTCCGCACAAGACCACCGCACGCATCCAGGAAGTCCATCTGCTCGCCCTGCATTGCATGTGCGACGGCATCGACTTTCAGCTGTTCGGCGGGAAACCCCGATGAAGCGGCTCGCCTGGCTGCTCGCCATTGTGCTGCCGCTGTCGGGCTGCGCCCCGGTGCTGATCGGCGCCGGCGCGGCGGGTGCGCTCTCGATGTCCGAGGACCGCCGCAGCTCGGGCGCGCAGCTGGACGACCAGAGCATCGAGTGGCGCTCGTCCAGCCGCATCGGCGAGCGCTTCGGCTCGAAGGTCCACGTCAACGTGACCTCGTACAACCGCGCCGTGCTGCTCACCGGCGAGGTGCCCGACGAGCGCATGCGCACCGAGGTCGACAACCTGGTGCGCGGGGTGCCGAGCGTGCAGGGCACCACCAACGAGCTGGTGGTGTCGGAGCCGACCTCCCTCGGCAGCCGCACCAGCGACTCCTACATCACTTCCAAGATCAAGACGCGCTTCCTCGACGCGAGCAAGTTCAATGCGCTGCACGTGAAGGTGGTCACCGAAGCCGGCGCGGTCTATCTCCTCGGCGTGGTGACGCAGCAGGAATCCGAGGACGCCGTGGAGATCGCGCGCACTACCGGCGGAGTGCGCAAGGTCGTCAAGATGTTCGAGTACTGCAAGGCGAGCGACGAGACCTGCCGGGTCACGCCGCCGCCGCCGCCGCCGAAGCCGTCCAGGCCGGCGAGGTAGGCGCCCGAGGTGAGCAGGCCGCCTGCCTTCGAATCCAGGATCCGCCCGCCGCACGAGCTCGAGCGATGGATCGGCCTGCTCGAGCGGCCGCTGGTGTTCACCAACGGCGTGTTCGACATCCTGCATCGCGGGCACGTCACCTATCTTGCGCGCGCCCGCGCGCTCGGCGCCTCGCTGCTGGTGGCGCTCAACACCGACGCCTCGGTCCGCCGCCTGGGCAAGGAGGGCGATCGGCCGGTCAATCCGCTCGAGGACCGGCTGGCGGTGCTCGCCGCTCTTGCCGCGGTCGACGCCGTGACGTGGTTCGACGATGACACGCCGGAGGCGCTGATTGCGGCCTGCCGCCCGGAAGTCCTGGTCAAGGGCGGCGACTGGCCGCAGGAGCGCATTGTCGGCGGGCGCGGCGTGCTGGCGCGCGGCGGACGGGTGGTTTCGATTCCGTTCGAGCACGAGCGCTCGACTACTGCGCTCATGCGGCGCATCCGCGGCCGCTAAAGTACTAGTACTATTGGCCGATGCGGCTGCATCAGCTGAAAGTCGACTACGACGCGGAGCAGGACCGGCTGCTGATGCTGGTGGCGACCAACGAGGGGGTCGAGCTGCGGCTCTCCCTGACGCGCCGCTTCGTGAAGCTGCTGTGGCCGCTGCTGGTCAAGCTCGCCGAGGAAGCCAGCCCCCGCATTCGCACGCAGGCCAATCCCGAGGCGCGCAAGGCGTTGCTTGGCCTGGAGCACGAGCACGCGGTATCGAAGGCGGATTTCTCCAAGCCCTACGACGCGGTCGGCAGCACCACGCCGCTGGGCGAGAGCCCGCTGCTGCTGGCGCGCATCCAGACCGGCCACGACCGCAACGGCCAGCCGGTGGTCGCGCTGCACCCGGCGCAGGGGCAGGGCATCACCCTGACCTTCGACTCGGTGCTGCTGCATTCGGTCTGCCGGCTGCTACAGGCCGCGGTCAAGAAAAGCGACTGGGACATGGAGCTCAAGCTGCCGGGGGCGGAGCCACAGGAGAGCACAGAGCGCGTCGCCCGCACCCTGAATTGACCTATAATCAGGGTATTCAATCAAGCAGTTGGATCAGGTCTTCACATCGGTTCGGATTTTTCACAACTTAATCTGATCGCGCCGCTCACTGCGGCGGTCGCGGAGCTCGGCTATGAGAAGCCGACTCCGATTCAGGAACAGGCGATTCCTCTGGTGCTCGCGGGCCGCGACCTGATGGCGGGCGCGCAGACCGGCACGGGCAAGACCGCCGCCTTCGCACTGCCGATCCTGCAGCGGCTCGCCCCGAACGCCAGCACCTCGGCCTCGCCCGCGCGCCACCCCGTGCGCGCGCTGGTGCTCACGCCTACGCGCGAGCTCGCGGTGCAGGTCGCCGAGAGCTTCGTGGAGTACGGCAAGAACCTGCCGCTGCGCAGCACGGTGGTCTACGGCGGCGTCGACATGAACGCGCAGATCGCGCAGCTGCGCAAAGGCGTCGAGATCCTGGTGGCGACCCCCGGGCGGCTGCTCGACCACGTGCAGAACAAGACGGTGATGTTCAACCAGGTGTCGATCCTCGTGCTCGACGAGGCCGACCGCATGCTCGACATGGGCTTCCTGCCCGACATCAAGCGCATCATCGCGCTGCTGCCGGCGCAGCGGCAGAACCTGCTCTTCTCCGCCACCTTCCCCGACGAGATCCGCAACCTGGCGAGGTCGCTGCTGACCAACCCGGCTGAGATACAGGTTGCAACACGCAACGCGGTTGCCGACCTGGTCACGCACGTCGTGCACCCGGTGGCGCGCGAGAAAAAGCGCGAGCTGCTTTCCTACATCATTCAGACGCGCGAGCTGAAGCAGGTGCTGGTGTTCTCCGGCACGCGCATCGGCGCCAACCGCCTCGCGCACCAGCTGCGCAAGGACCACATCCATGCCGACGCGATTCACGGCGACAAGACGCAGGCCGAGCGCGAGCTCGCGCTGCAGGACTTCAAGGCCGGCAAGACCGCGGTGCTGGTGGCGACCGACGTCGCCTCGCGCGGCCTGGACATCGAAGGCCTGCCGCAGGTGATCAATTTCGACATCCCGCGCTCGCCCGAGGACTACGTGCACCGCATCGGCCGCACCGGCCGCGCCGGCCTGACCGGCGAGGCCATCTCGCTGATGGCGCCGGAGGATCACGAGTCGCTCGCCGCGATCGAGCGGCTGATCAAGAAGCACATCGAGCGCGTGCTGGTCCCGGGATTCCAGCCCAACACCGGGACGGTGGCGACGCTCATGGGCGGCGAGACCTCCAGGCCGCCGCGCGGCAGGGGCCGCGAGACGGAGAAAGAGCAGCCGCGCCGCGGGCGCGAGAGGGAAAGAGAACGGGAGCAGCCGCGGGAGCAGCAGGCGCGCCCGCCGCGCCGCGAGGCGCCGCAGCGGCCGCCGGCAGACCCGATCTTCTCCAAGCCCTACGAGCCGACGCAGTCGCAGGCCGCGCAGGCGGTGGCGGAGCCCCAGGCTGAAAATTCACACGGCAAGCGCAAGCGCCCGCAGGTCGCCGCCCTTCTGGGCGGTTTCAGAAAAGCCTAAACCCTAGACGCAGCGAGCGCCGTCGACTTCGACGCACGCGCCGCTGACCATCGAGGCCTCGTCCGAGGCGAGATACAGGCAGGCGTTCGCGATATCGAGCGGCGTCGAAAATCTTCCCAGCGGAATCGTCGCGAGAAAGCGCTTCTTCGCCTCCTCGGTGAGCGCGCCGCCGGCGAATTCGGCGGACAGCGCAGTATCGGGACTGAACACCGGATTGACGCAGTTAACCCGTATCCGGTCGGGCCCGAATTCCGCCGCCATCGACTTGGACATCAGGATGACCGCGCCCTTGGAGCTGTTGTAGACCGTGAGCCCGGGCCGCGGGCGCAGGCCGGCGGTCGAGGCGATGTTGACGAAGCAGCCGCCGCCGCGCTTGCGGAACACGGGCACGGCATGCATCGCCGAGAGATAGACGCTTTTCACGTTGACCGCATAGACGCGGTCGAACTCGGCCTCGCTCACCTCGAGATACGGCTTGTTGCGATGGGTCCAGCCGGCGTTGTTGACGACGATGTCGAGATTCGCGCCGGCGGCCTGCACCAGCTTCGCCCAGTCGGCGGCCTTCGTCACGTCGCCCAGCACGAACTGCCCGCCGACTTCGCGCGCCACCCGCTCGCCGCCCTGCGCGGCGATGTCATTGACGATGATCTTCGCGCCTTCCTGCGCAAAGCGGCGCGCGATGCCTTCGCCGAAGCCCGAGCCTGCGCCGGTTACGATTGCCGTCTTTCCCTTGAGCCTCATCCTTTTTCCTCCGGCTTCTTGAACGGACTATGTTCGCATAGCTCGTCTACGTAGCGCGCGATGCCCTGGCCTTCGCGCTCGAGGTAGTCCTCGATAGCGCGCGCGAAGCGCGCGTCGGCCAGCCAGTGAGCCGAGAGCGCTTCGACCGGCAGCAGCCCGCGGAAGATCTTGTGCTCGCCCTGCGCACCGCCTTCGAACACCTGCAAGCCGCGGCCGATCGCGTATTCGATCGCCTGGTAGTAGCAGCACTCGAAATGCAGCAGCGGCACGTGCTCGAGCGCGCCCCAGTAGCGACCGTACAGCGTCGCGCCGTCGAGCAGGAACAGCGCCGCGGCGATCGGCCGGCCGGCGCGCTCCGCCAGCACCATCGCCACGTTGCCCGGCAACGCGGCGCCCAGGCGCACGAAAAACTCCAGGCTGAGGTAGGGACTCGAGCCGTGCGCGGCGTAGGTGTGCCGGTAGCAGCGGTGGAAGAATTCCCATTGCGCGCGGCCGATGGCCTCGCCCTCGAGCCAGCGCAAGCTCACGCCGGCGTCGCGTACCCGCCTGCGTTCCTGGCGGATGTTCTTGCGCCGCGCATGCGATAGCCGCGCGAGGAACGCCTCGAAATCGGCGTAGCCCTCGTTCTTCCAGTGGAACTGCACGGTTCGGCGCAGCAGCATGCCCTGATCCCGCAGCAGCTCGGCTTCGTCGCCCGGCGCGAAGAGCACGTGCAGCGACGAGGTCTGCTTCGCGAGCTCGAGGGCGACTTCCGCGAGGGCGCGGCGCTCGCGCTCACCCGCGGCGAGCAGCCGGCGGCCGCGCACCGGCGTGAAGGGCACCGCGCACAGCAGCTTCGGGTAGTAGGCCACGCCGTGGCGCTCGTGCGCGTCGGCCCAGGCCCAGTCGAAAACGTACTCGCCGTAGGAATGCGATTTGGCGAACAGCGGCATCGCCCCGGCGAGCGCGCCGGCGCGGCGCAGCAGGACGAACTGCGGCCGCCAGCCGCTGCGCGCCGCCGCGCAGCCGGTCTCGATGAGCGCCGAAAGGAACTCGTGGCGCACAAAAGGCTGCTCGCCGGCGAGCGCGTTCCATTCCTGCGCATCCACGCCAGCCAGCGATTCGACGAGCTCGATGCTCTCCAAGGCGCTAGAGTACAATGCTCGCAACGACCCGCGGAGGAACCCAATGAAGAAGATCGAAGCCATTGTGAAGCCGTTCAAGCTCGACGAAGTGCGCGAGGCGCTGTCGGAAGTCGGCGTCACGGGCCTGACCGTCACCGAGGTGAAGGGTTTCGGCCGCCAGAAGGGCCACACCGAGCTCTACCGTGGCGCCGAGTACGTGGTCGACTTCCTGCCCAAGGTGAAAATCGAGGTCGTGGTGCCGAACACCCAGGTCGAGGGTGCCATCGACGCCATCGTCAAGTCTGCGCGCACCGGCAAGATCGGCGACGGCAAGATCTTCGTCACTTCGGTCGAGCACGTGGTGCGCATCCGCACCGGCGAGACGAACGAGGCTGCTGTTTAGCTTCTAAGCAGTACCAGCACGGCGCCGCTGCCGCCCTCCGCGGCCGGCGCCTGGCAGTAGGCAAGCACCTCCTCGCGCAGCAGCCATTTCCGCAGCAAGACCTTCAGTACCGGTTCGCGATTGTGCGAACCGAGCCCCTTGCCGTGAACGATGCGCACGCAGCCCGCGTGCCGTCGCAGGCAGCGGCGCAGGAACTCGGCCACCGCCACCGCGGCCTGCAGGCGATTCATGCCGTGCAGATCGAGCTCGTCCTCAATCACCCAGTGGCCGCGGCGCAGCTTGCGCAGCACATCGCGTCCCACGCCTTCGCGTGCGAAGACGAGCTCCTCGCCCGAGTCGAGCGCGTCGTCCACGGAGAGCGGCCCGGCGAGCGATTCGGCGAGCGCGGCGCGCTCGTCGCGCAAGGTCTGGCGCGGCAGCGGCGCCGGCCGCGGGCGCGCGAGCGGCTTGCGGCGAGATTCGGCGAGCGGTTCGACTCCGACCAGCGCTTTGCGGAAGTCCTCGTCGTCAGGCGGCGTGCGCATCGAGGTACTTCTCGGCGTCGAGCGCGGCCATGCAGCCGGTCGCGGCGCTCGTCACCGCCTGCCGGTAGACATGATCCTGCACGTCGCCCGCCGCGAAAACGCCGGGGATGCTGGTCGCGGTGGCGAAACCTTCCCTGCCGCCGCGAGTCACGATGTATCCGTTCTCCATCTCCAGCTGGCCGGTGAAGATGCCGGTGTTCGGCGTATGGCCGATGGCGACGAAGAAGCCCTTGGCCGGGATATCGGCTTGCGCCCCGCCCTTTACTGCGCGTACGCGCACGCCGGCGACGCCGGAGGAATCGCCGAGCACTTCGTCCACCACGGAATCGAGCACCAGCTTGATCTTGCCCTCGTCCACGCGCTTCATCAGCTTGTCGATCATGATCTTCTCGGCGCGAAACTTGTCGCGCCGGTGCACCAGGGTGACGCCGCGGCAGATGTTCGCGAGGTACAGCGCCTCCTCGACCGCGGTATTGCCGCCGCCGACTACGACCACGTCCTGGCCTTTATAGAAGAAGCCATCGCAGGTGGCGCAGGCGGAGACGCCTTTGCCCATCAGCTTCTGTTCGGAAGGCAAGCCGAGGTACTTGGCGGTGGCGCCGGTGGCGATGACCAGCGCATCGCAGGTGTACGTGGTCGAGTCGCCCTCGAGCACGAAGGGTCGCTGTCCGAGCTTCACGGTGTGGATGTGGTCGAAGAGCACCGCCGTCTCGAAGCGCTCGGCATGCTGCTGAAAGCGCTGCATCAGCTCGGGACCTTGCACGCCGCTTGCGTCGGCCGGCCAGTTGTCGACGTCGGTGGTGGTCATGAGCTGGCCGCCCTGGGCGATTCCGGTGATCAGCACCGGGCGCAGATTGGCGCGGGCGGCGTACACCGCCGCGGTGTAGCCGGCCGGGCCGGAACCGAGGATAAGGAGTCGGATGTGACGCGTGGGCATTTCTGGATGAGTTCTGGATAGACGCGGAAGCTTCTGGTTATACTCGGAAATTCAACGCAAAATTATAAACGAGCAGCCGTGCAGGGCCCTGCGGTAGGGGGAAGGGTTGGCGAGTCCGGGGAAATTTCTGCGGTTGGTGCTGGCGGGATCGTTTGCCGCGAGCGGCTGCGCGCTCGCGCAGGCGCCGAGCAGGCCCGACGATGCGCCGCGCTTCGAGATCCGGCGCTTCGTGTTCGAGGGGGCGGCGCTGGTGCCGAACGAGGAGCTCGAAGCGGCGACGCAAAGCTTCGCCGGCCCCGGGCGCACGTTCGCCGACGTGCAGCGGGCGCTGGAGGCGGTGGAGCGCGCCTACAGCGAAGCCGGCTACAGCGCGGTGCAGGTCGTCCTGCCGGAGCAGGAGCTCGAGCGCGGCGAGATCCGCTTCCAGATCGTCGAGGCGAAGGTCGGCCGCGTCATCGTCGAAGGCAACAAGCACTTCAGCGACGCCAACGTGCGCGCCAGCGTGCCGGCGCTCACGCCGGGCCGCGCGCCCAACATCAACGAGATCGCGCGCAACCTGCGCGTGGCGAACGAGAGTCCTTCCAAGCAGTCGACCGTGCTCCTGCGCAGCGGCCAGGAGGAAGCGACGGTCGACGCGGTGCTGAGGGTGGTCGACGAGAAGTACACGAAGTTCAGCGTCACGCTGGACAACACGGGCAACGCGCAGACCGGCGAACTGCGCGTCGGCCTCGGTTTCCAGCACGCCAACTCGAACGGCGGCGACGAGGTCATCACCATGCAGTACGTGTACGCACCGTACACCGATCACCTGAACGACGGCGGCGAGCCCGACCACCTCTCACTGCTGCCGAGTCGCAAGGTGACCATCCTCGGCTTCGGCTATCGCATTCCCCTGTACGAGCTCGGCGACTCGATCGATTTCAGCGCCGGCTACTCGAACGTCGATTCCGGCACCGTGGCGGGGCTGTTCAACATCACCGGCGCCGGCGGCATCCTCGGCGCCCGCTACACGCGCAACATGAGCCGCATCGGCGACTACGAACACCGCTTCCAGTTCTCCGCCGATTGGCGCACCTACGACAACAAGGACGTCACTGCGGTCGGCGACCCGACGAACACGCAGCTGATTCCCGACGTGACGGTCCACCCGATCACCGTTCTTTATTCGGGCATCTACCGGCAGCAGGACAACGAGACCGGCTTCCAGATCGGCCTGTCGAAGAACTTCCCGGGCGGCAACGACGGCCAGGACGCGGATTTTTGCGCCTCGCGCAGCGACGGCGTCGGTCTGTGCGCGGGCGCCTCTTATACGATCTGGCGCTGGGGCTTCAACCACAATCGCGCGTTGCCCGGAGACTGGCAGGCGCGCCTCGCGATGAACGGCCAGTACACCGACGACATGCTGGTCACCGGCGAGCAGTTCGGCATCGGCGGCGCCGAGTCGGTGCGCGGCTTCGCCGAGCGCGAAGTCACCAACGACTGGGGCTTTCGCGGCACGGCCGAGATCTACACGCCCGACTTCGGCGGCAAGACCGGCATTTCCGGCGCACGGGCGCGCGCGCTGACCTTTGTCGACTGGGGCGGGGTCAAGCGCGTCAACCCCGGTCCGGGCGAGGTCCACAGGCAGCACATCGCTTCCGCCGGTCTCGGCTTTCGCTTCTCGCGCGGCACCAACCTGGCGTTTCGCGCCGACTGGGCGATGGTCTGGAACGAAGGCGGAAACCAGGGAAGCGGCGACAGCATGGTGCACTTCAGCTTCTCATACGTTTTTTGACATTCCCGAACGCTGGCTGTCGCCTTCGGCCGTCGAATGGGGCGCAGAATCAAAAAATAGGACGGAAAGAAAAGACTTCTGCGCCTGCGCTCGTAGTATCCGGAACGTGACGTAGTTCCTCAAAGCAGCATGAGCCGGGCAGTAGCATCGGCGGTTAGCTTTCCGTCGCGAAATTCTCCGACGGATCAGGGGGGTAAGTGGGCAGTTGGCGGCCTTCCCGGGCGCGTGCGAAGCGCCGGGACCAGGGGGTATCCGCGCGGCTACGGCCGGCGCGCCGCGCGCTCGCCTTCGCTGTTGGCGCGGCCTTCTCCGCCACCGCGCTGCCGAGCTTCGCCAATCCTTCCGGCGCTTCGGTCGCCGCCGGCGGTGTGACCTTCTCGGTGAGCGGCAACCTGCTCACCATCACGAACACGCCGGGCGCGATCATCAACTGGCAGCAGTTCTCGATCCAGAAGGACGAGATCACGCGCTTCATCCAGCAGCACGCGGCGAGCGGCGTGCTGAACCGCGTCATCGGCCAGAACCCCTCGCTGATCCTCGGCCAGCTGACCTCGAACGGCCGCGTCTTCCTCATCAATCCGTCGGGCATCGCTTTCGGCAAGAGCGCGGTGATCGACGTCGCCGGCTTCGCCGCCTCGACGCTCAACATCAGCGACGCCGATTTCATCAGCGGCCGCATGCGCTTCACGGGCACCGGCGCCGAGGGCAGGCTCACCAACGCCGGCACCATCCGCACGGCCGACGGCGGCCACGTCTACCTCATCGCGCCGAACGTCGAGAACGAAAAGAGCGGCGTCATCACCAGCCCGAAAGGCGAAGTGGTCATCGCCGCCGGCAAGACCGTCGAGCTGGTCAACTCCCGCACCCCCGACCTGCGCGTCGAATTCGCCGCGCCCGACAACCAGGCAGTGAACGCCGGCGACATCGTCGCCGCCTCCGGCAGCGTCGGCATCTACGGCACGCTGGTCAGGAACACCGGCCGCGTCTCCGCCAGCCGCGCCGAAGTCGGCGACGGCGGCAAGATCGTTTTCAAGGCCGCCAAGGATGTGGTGCTCGAGGCGGGCAGCCGCGTCGAAGCAACCGGCACGAAAGGCGGTGAGATCCAGGTGCTGGGCGATCGCGTCGCGCTCACCGGCGACGCGCAGGTGGACGCGTCGGGCGACCTCGGCGGCGGCACGGTGCTCATCGGCGGTGATTTCCAGGGCAACAACCCCGAAGTTCAGAACGCGCGGACGACCTACGTCGGCGCGAACACCGTCATCAAGGCGGACGCACTCGAGAACGGCGATGGCGGCAAGGTCATCGTCTGGGCGGACGACAGCACCCGCTTCTACGGCTCTCTGTCGGCCCGCGGCGGGAAGGACGGCGGAAACGGCGGCTTCGCGGAAATTTCCGGCAAGCATTCCCTGGACGCGCGAATAGACCGCGTGAGCCTCGGTGCACCGAAAGGGAAACGCGGCACGCTGCTCCTCGACCCGGACGAGATCATCATTACCGGCGGCTCTGCGATCGATGGCGACGACACTGGTGCCGACGCCACCCTTCTCGAGGGCACCGGCACCGGCGCTCCCAACGGAACGGTCGCGGCCGATGCCGCTGCGTCGCCGTTTACGATCTACGAAGGTGAGATCGAAGGCACGGACGCGAACATCGTCCTCCACGCGAGCCGGTCGATCTCGGTCGTCGGCACGTTCGACGACGGCAAGCTGACCGTCCTCAACGGCCACAGCCTGACCCTCCAGACCGGAGCCGTCGCGACCGGCGGCATCGACCTCACGTCGAGCGATAACGGCGCCGCGTTCGAGGTAGTCACCACCGGTAGCGGCTCCATCAACCTGGTGACCGGGCACAGTTCGCACACGATCAAGGCGTCGAAGCTCACCGGCGCCGGCGGCATAACGATCAACAACAGCTTCGGCGCCGGCATCGAGCTGCACAACGACCTGACCACGTCGGGCGGCGCAGTAGCCGTGATTGGCGCGACTACGCTGAGCGCCAATGTCTCAGTGTCGGCCGGCACGGGCAACGTGACATTCACCGGGACGGTGAATGCGGCGACGTTTGGCGATCAGTCGCTGACGGTCGATAGCGACGGTACGACGAAGTTCGAAAATGCGGTGGGCTTGGTGGCGTTGGCGAGCCTGACGACCGGCGGGGCCGGCTCGGTGAGCCTGAAGCAAGTGACCACCACCGGCGATCAGATCTACGACAACGACGGCGGCGCGACGCTCAGCAGCCAGCACCTTATTTTAGGTAGCGGTATTTTAGGTCTCGGCGACTTCCGCGTGGCCGGCCCGACGACGCTGGCGAGCGACGTCGTGGATGTCAACGTGGTTGGCGCGGGCAATGTGACCTTCAGCGGTGCGGTCAACTCGGATTCTTTGATTGAACCCCGCACGCTGATAGTGACCGCAGCGCAAGGCACGGTGAAGTTCGACCAGGCGGTGGGCGCGACCCGGGCGCTGGCCAAGTTACAGGTGAACAACGCGGCGACGGCGGACCTGGCGAGCGTGCGCGCGAACAAGATCGCCGTGACGGCGGACGCCATCTTGCTGAAGGGAGCGAGCTACGAGGGGCTGGGCGTTGCGCTGGGCGATGGCGTGACCTTCACCGGGCCGGTGACGTTGAGCACCGATGTGACGGTGACCAGCGGGCTTCTGGCGGGCAACAACATCACCTTCACGGGCGCGATCAACAGCGACGACGGCACGCTGACGCCGCGCAGCCTGAATCTGGTGGCGGGGCTGGGCGCGGTCGATGTGCAGCAGGCGGTGGGCGCGAGCGAGGCGCTGAACCTGTTCACAGTGACCAGTGCGGCGACGGCGGACCTGGCGAGCGTGAAGGCGAGCAACATCGACGTGACGGCTACGGCGATCCATCTGAACGGTTCGAGCTACCAGGCGCTCAGCGATGACGTGCGCTTCGCCGGGACGGTGACGCTGGCCGCGGATATGACGGTGACCAGCGGGCTTCTGGCGGGGAACAACATCACCTTTACCGATGCGCTCGATGGCACGCACACGCTGGGCCTGACGGCCGGCGCGGGTGACGTGGTGTTCGGGGGCGTGGTGGGCGGCACGGCGCCGCTTGGCGCGATCACCATCACGAGCGCGCACGATGTGACGGCCACGACGCTTTCCGCGGCGAGCTTGGCGCAGACGGCGGGAACCGGCCTCACTACGCTGAACGGGACCGTGAGCACGACCGACGTGGCCGGGGCGGATATCAATACCAGCGCGATCACGGTGAACGCCGGCATAACCACGACCAACGGCGGGGTGGTGACGCTCAATGCGGACACAGCAACGCTGACGCTCGCGGCGGCGGGAGACATCGTCGCCGGCGGCGCGGTGAGCCTGACCGGCGCGACGGGCATCAGCACCGCGGGCAACATCACGACCACGGCCGCTGCGATCGACTTGAACTCGGACACGACGCTGACCGGGGCGGTGACGCTCGCGAGCACCGGCGGCAACATCACTTTGCACGGAACGGTGGACGCGGACCTGGCGGCGAACAATCGCACGCTGACGGTGAACTCGGCGGGCGCGACGACGTTCGAGGATGCGGTGGGCGGGTCGCGGGCGCTGGCGAGCCTGACGACCGACGCGGCGGGCTCGGTGAGCCTGAAGAGCGTGACGACCCGCGGCGCGCAGACCTACAACGACAGCAGCGTGACGCTCAACGGCACGTACAACACCGACAACAACTCTGCCGGCGGCAGCTTCACGGCGAATACCGTGGCGCCCGGCGCGACGACCACTCTGGCCGGCGATACGACTGTCGAGACCGGTCTGGGCGACGTGCGCTTCAAAAGCACCGTGAATGCGACGACGTTTGGCGGGCAGTCGCTGGAGGTCAGCAGCGGCGGTACGACGACGTTCGAAAATGAAGTGGGCGGGCAGAGGGACTTGGCGGGCCTGACGACCAACGGCGGCGGCTCGGTGAGCTTGAGGGGCGTGCGCACCACCGGCGATCAGACCTACGACAACACCGGCGGCGCAACGCTCAAAGACAGCTATAACTTGGGGAGCGGCACCTTCAAGGTGGAGCACGCGACGACGCTGGCGAGCGACGTCGTGGAGGTCTTCTCTGACACGGGCAATG
>Ga0193752_1000926_pt1 | contig 26107 bp, 19 predicted proteins | sample H1c1metaG_FD_144924 | JGI IMG/M metagenome (GOLD analysis project Ga0193752, IMG submission 144924) | Soil microbial communities from a riparian zone of the East river system, Colorado, United States - H1c1 | ecosystem: Environmental > Terrestrial > Soil > Riparian zone | place: USA: East River...
GAACAACGTGTTCATGCAGTTCGAGCGCCAGAAAGACGGAACGCTGAACAAGCTTCCGGCGCCGTCGATCGACACAGGCATGGGCCTCGAGCGCATCAGCTGCGTCCTTCAGAACGTCGTCAGCAATTACGACACGGATCTGTTGCGGCCGATCGTGGATCGCGCGGCGCAGATTTCAGGCAAGCGTTACGCTGGAACGCTCGAGCCCGACGACGTGTCGATGCGCGTCATCGCGGACCACGCGCGCACCACCGCGGTTCTGATCGCGGAAGGTGTGTTCCCGGATCGCAGCGAGCGCGAGTACGTGCTTCGCCGTGTGATGCGGCGCGCGATTCGGCACGGCCACCGGCTCGGGATCGAGAAGCTGTTCTTGCACGAGTGCGCGCTCGTCGCGGCGGATCTGCTCGCGGGTGAGTATCCAGAGTTGCGCGAGCGGCGCGCGCTGATCGAAGAGATCAGCCAGCAAGAAGAGACGCGCTTCCGGCAGACCTTGAAGCGCGGCTTGGAGCGGTTGCACGGCTACGCGTGGCCGAAGAGCGAAGGCGAGCGCGTGCTGCCGGGTCCGATCGCGTTCGAGCTTCGGCCACGCGTATGACACGTACGGCTTTCCGTACGACTTGCAGGAAGTGCTCGGTTCGGAGTCGGGCTTTCGCGTCGACCGGGAAGGGTTCGATCGCGAGCTCGAGAAGGCGCGCGAGCGCAGCGCCGGCTCGAAGCTCGGAGAAGCGGCGGTCGAAGGTGTGTACCGCGCGATCAGTGCTGAGGTGCCGCCGGTGGAGTTCCTCGGCTACGACACCGAGCAAGCCGATTCCGAGATCCTCGCGCTCGTTCGAAATGGTGCGCGCGTGCAAAGTCTCGCGACGGGCGAGGAAGGCGAAATCATCACGCGTCAGACCCCGTTCTACGGAGAGTCGGGCGGCCAAGTCGGCGATAGCGGCGTCGTGCGCGCGGACGGTGCCGACTTCGAAGTGCGCGACGTGAAGAAGCCGGTCACCGGTCTGGTCGTGCATCAGGGCAAAGTGCGATCGGGCGCGCTCAAGTTAGGGCAGAAGGTTCAGCTCGAAGTCGGTCACGAGCAGCGTGCGGCGACGCGGCGCAATCACAGCGCGACGCACCTGTTGCATCTCGCGCTGCGCAAGGTCGTGGGCGCGCATGCGATGCAGAAAGGCTCGCTCGTCGGTCCGGATCGCTTGCGATTCGACTACAGCGGCTCGGTCGCATTGACCAATGAACAGATCGAGCAGATCGAAAAGCTCGTGAATGAGCGTGTGTTGTGGAACGCGGAAGTCACGACGGACGTTCTGCCGATGGCTGAAGCGAAGCAGCGCGGCGCGATCGGCATCTTCGAAGAGAAGTACGGTGAAGTCGTGCGCATGCTGCACATCGCGGACTCGCTCGAGCTCTGCGGCGGTACGCATGTGAAGCGCACCGGTGACATCGGTAGCTTTAGGGTGCTCTCGGAGACGGGCATTGCGGCGGGTGTGCGCCGGATCGAAGCGGCGACTGGGATGAACGCGGTGCAGCATTCGATCGAGGCCGATCGCGAGCTCGCGCGCGTGGCTGACTTGCTCAAGGCGTCGCCGCGCGACACCTACGAAAAAGTCGACCGGCTGATCGCGCAGCGCAAGGAGCTGCAGCGCGAGATCGAGTTGCTGAAGCGTAAGCTCGTGTCGGGTGGGGCGGGCGACCTGACGGCGTCTGCGCGCAAGCTCGGGGATCTGACGGTGCTCGGAACGGTTGTCGACGTCGCGGATCCGGGTGCGCTGCGCGAGCTCGCGGACAAGCTGCGAGACAAACTCGCACCGGCGGTCGTCGTGCTCGGTGCGAAGGCGAGCGACGACAAGGTCGTGCTCGTGTGCACGGTGTCGAAGGAGCTGACGTCGCGGTTCAAGGCCGGTGCGTTGATCAAAGAAGTGGCGGCGATCGCGGGCGGTAGCGGTGGTGGTCGGCCCGATTTCGCGCAGGCGGGTGGCACGCTGCCGGACAAGCTCGAAGCGGCGGTGGCGAAGGTCTACGAGTTAGTGGGCGCCTGAGCCGGAGCGCCGCCTCTCGCTACCGACTCTTTGGACGCGAGGAACCATGGATAACGCGTGAACTCGCGGTAGCCGAGCTTTCGATAGATCGTTACGCCGACCGGGGTCGATTTCAGGATCACGCAGCGCGCGCCGAAGTCGAACGCGCGGTTGCTCACGCTGCGCATCAAGCGGGTCGCGTGACCTCGGCCGCGCACATCGGGCAGCGTGCCGACCCAGTACACGCCGGCGATGCCGTGACTGAACAGCAGCATTGCGGCGCCGACGGCGCGCTCGGCTTCGTAGGCGACCTGGACTTGAATGTACGGCCGCATCCAGCGCGCAGGTTGCGACAAGAGCTTGCGTGCGACGGCGTTGGGGAGACCGATCGACTCGTACGACCCGGCCACTACGTCGATGAAGTCGTTCGCTTCGCGTTCGCTCGCGACGGTGCGAATTTCGACCCCGGCTGGGAGTTCGGGGGCTGCCACGCGCTCGGTGAGCACCATGCCTGGTGCATCGGAGAGCCGTGCCCACTGCTTCGACTCGCAGAGGCGCGCGATTTCGGGGCCCAGGTGGGTCGGGGCGTAGACGCTGAACCCGCGACCCAAGGCGGTGAACCAGGCATGTGCCTCGTCGAGCAGCTCCGATGCGGTCACGCGGCCCTGCTCGAGCGGGAACACGCAGTTCGGTGCTCCGGCGGGGAACCGCGTGCCCGATGCGACCAATAAGACGTGGGGCCGCTCTTCGACTGTGAATGGCGGAAGCCAGCGAGCTTGTTCGCGACAGAACTCGCTGAGGTTGCAATCCGCGAGATAGAGCAACTCAGCTTGGTTCATGCGCAGACACTAACACGATGACGCACCGCGACATGCGCATTGGCCAGCGGGTGGCACGCTGCCGCCAAGCTCGATGCGGCGGTAGCGAAGGCCTACGAATCTGGTGGGCGGTATGCGGCCAACAATCGTCAGGTCGTTTGAAGGATCACGCCGCCAGCGCCCAAATTGAATGCGTACTCGTTCCTGCGCCCTCATGAGCGTGGCGACTATGTCCGATGCTGCAAAACTGCCTGATCATCCGTCGCCGGCTGGCGCATAGCGGCAAAGGACTCTCGGGTTTCGAGAGCTCGAGGCCCAGCGCCGCGTGGTAGGATCCCGCGTGGAGGGAGGTATGCCCGAGGTCACGGCACTTCCGCAGCCAGGCGATGTCTTCGCAGGTAAGTACCTGATCGAACGCGTCATCGGGGCCGGTAGAGCGAGCCTCGTATTCAGCGCGCGTGATCGCGTGAGCGGGAAACGCGTCGCGATCGAATGGTCGTTGCCGGGCACCGTGCGGCATGACGCCGTGCTCGACGACGAAGACGAGAGTCTTGCGGCTGTGAGCGGCGACGAGCAGGGCGACATCCAAGCCGCACGCGCACGCGACGACGTTCGCGACGCCGACGCGCTGGTGAGCGAGGCGGACCAGCTCGCCGATGCCGAACATGTCGCCATCGGGCACCTTCGCCATCCCAACGTGCTCGCGGTGTACGACGTCGGTGAAGCCCATGGCTCGCGCTACTCCGTGATGGAATGGGCGGACGGGGAGTCGCTCGAAGCTCGAATTCGGAGCATGGGCCGCATGTCCGTCAGCGAAGCCACCCGCTTGCTGGTTCCGTGTCTACGCGGAATGCACGAGGCGCACGCGGCGGGGATCGTGCATCGCGATCTGAAGCCGTCCAATATCTTTATCTGTCACGCAACGGGCTCTGCGTCCGAAGTCGTGAAAGTGCTCGACTTCGAAGTGACGGCCGCGGATGGCGGCGAAGACGACATCGCGTCGCTCATGTCCCGCCGCGGGACGACCAGCACGAAGCCCTATTACCGTGCGCCGGAGCAGTTCGGCGACGTCGAGACCGATCACCGTGTCGACGTCTACGCGTTCGGCGCGATCTTGTACGAGCTGCTCACGGGCTGGCCGCCGTTCGCGCCGATTCGTCATGTGAATCGTGAGGACCTCACGCCGACTCGCCAGGCCGTGCTTCAAGCGCGAGCGGACAAGTTGCCGCCCGGCGCGGACGCGCTCGTTGGCCGTGCCATGGCGCGAGACGTCACGCAGCGATGGCGCGAGACGTCACGCAGCGCTTTCAGACTCTGCACGAGCTTGCCGAGGCGCTCCAAGCGTACTCGCGGCGCGAAGCGGCGTCGCGCGGTATGGTCGTGCATCGAACGCAGCTGGATGTCGAATCAGCTGGTCTCTCGGCTCACTCGACGCCGCGGCCAACCGACTCGCGTGCTCTGCCCGCGAACGAGTCGACATTTGTCGACGAAGGCCCGGTGTTGCGTCGCCGGCCATGGCCGCGGCCTCCTGCGACCCTCGAGGACCCGGTCATCGCATTCGAGTCCGAGGATGAGCCCAGCTCTGAGCTTCAGGTCGTGAAGGGGCCGGTATGGATTCAGGCTCCGGCTGGAGAGATTCACGAGTGGAGTGATGCCCCCGAGTCGCGCGCGCTCAGTCGCAGCACGCAGCCGCACTGGACGCGGACGCCATTCGACACCGATGTGTATCGGCGGATCGCGCCGAGTCACTGGGAACGTCTGAGGATACCGCGCGAGAAGCGCGTCTACATCGCGGCGGTTCTCGGCGTTGCAGTTGTGATTGTCCTCGGCGTTCGCTACTGGGCGACGCGCGACACGGAAGTTGTCGCGACCTTTGACGCCGCGACGAGCCCTGACGAGGATTGGCAGCCGGTTCCTGACGCGCCGGTAGCTCCGATCCAGTTGCAGCCATCAGCTTCGGGTGCGGGCCGCAATCTACCAGGAGGATCACGGGGGCAGACTGCGGGTGCAGCCGGTTCATCCGCTGATCTGGGCGGCGCGTCATCAGACGGAGTGGTGTATCGTTTGCCGCTGAGGGCTGCAGGTACGCCGACCGCGCCACGCGCGTCGCGTTCGCCGATCTCGCCGGCTCCTGCTTTGATTCCGAGTCGTGATGGAAAGTCGGCGCCGGAATCGCGCAGCGCGCGACCGCGCTCCAAAGCGGCGCCTGCGCGCAGATCCAACGCCGGTGGGCCCAAGCGGCAGGCCCCCGACCCTTCGCCAGCTCCCGCAGTCTCGAATCCCGATCAGCTCCCGATGAAGCTGATGTAGCCGCTGACGGCTGCTATTGCATCGCGAGGAACCACGGATAACGCGTGAATTCGCGGTACCCGAGCTTCCGGTAGACCGGTTCGCCAAACGTCGTCGCTTGCAGAACGACGCAGCCGGCGCCGCAGTCGAAGGCGCGATTGCTCAGGTTCGACATCACTCGGTGCGCATGTCCGCGCCCGCGGGCTTCCGGGATCGTTCCAACCCAGTACACACCGGCGATCCCGTGACTGAACAGCAACATCCCCGCGGCGACCGGACGCTCCGATTCGTAGGCGACTTCCGTGTAGATGTACGGCTGACTCCAGCGCGTCGGTTGAGACAAGAGTTTGCGTGCGACCTTGTTCGGTAACCCGATCGATTCGTATGCCTCGGCCGTGACCGCGATGAAGTCCTCTGCGACGGCCTCGTTTTGAACCGCTCGATGAGCCACGCCGTGAGCCACGCCGGTGGGCAGGGTAGGAGCCTGGACGCGCTCCGTCAGCACCATGCCTGGCGCATCCGACAACTGCGGCCACTGCTTAGACTCACACTCGCGCGCGATGCCAGGTCCGAGATGAGCCGGCGCGTAGACGCTGAATCCGCGTGCGAGTGGCGTGAAGTACTCTCGTGCTTCATCGAGCAGTGCCGGTGCGCTTATGTTCAGCGCCATCGGAAACACGCAGTTCGGCGCGCCCGCGGGGAAGCGCGTTCCGGACGCTACGAATAGTGCGTGTTCGCGCTCTTCGACTTTGAACGGAGGAAGCCAGCGCGCCTGCTCACGACAGAACTCAGCGAGATTGAGATCCGCGACACGGAGCAGCTCGTCTGAGTTCATGCGCATACCCTAACACGTTTGACGATCGCGCCTTGCGCATCGTCCGAACACCTTGTTTCAAATCAGACACACGGACATGGCATGTTGTGATCGTCCCTAAAATATCTGCAAAAATTGGCCCTGTTCGCGCCAATTACGACTATACACAGAGCAGCAATCGAGTCTTGGAAGCGCGACGTTGCGTGATAGGCTCGGCGGCGGAGCGAGACATGCCCGACGTCACGGCACTTCCGCAGCCAGGCGATATGTTCGCAGGTAAGTACCTGATCGAAGGCGTCATCGGCAGCGGCAAGGCGAGCCTCGTGTTCGGCGCACGGCATCGCGTGACGAGCAAGCGAGTCGCGATCGAGTTGTTGCTCCGCAGCACCGATCATTCGCGGCACGAAGCCGTGATCGCCGAGGACGACGGCGAATCTGACGAGGCTGCAGCCGATGGCGGCGAGGCGAGCGCAGCGGACGGCCGCGACTCGGCCGAGCCGATCCTCGACGCAGAGGGCTTCTTGAGCGAGTCGGATGAGCCCGCGGCGGCGCCGATGGATCACGATGTCATCGGCCATATCCGTCACGCCAACGTGCTCGAGGTGTACGACGTAGGCGAACACGCCGGTGCGCTCTACACCGTGATGGAGTGGGCGGAAGGCGAGTCGCTCGATGCTCGCATTCGTCGCGCCGGTCCAATCGGTGTCGAGGACGCAGCGCGATTGCTCGTCCCGTGCATGCGCGGCATGCACGAGGCACACGCGTCCGGAATTCTCCATCGCGATCTGAAGCCGACCAACATCTTCATTTGCGCCGGCACGCAGACCACGCCCGAAGTCGCGAAGGTTTTGTCGTTCGACGTCATTGACGCTGATGGCGGCGGGGGCGATGCCGCTTCGATGGTCCTGTGGGGCGGCATGTCCAACGCCAAGCCGTATTATCGTGCGCCCGAGCTGCTCGGTGGCCTCGAGATCGATCATCGTGCGGACGTGTATGCGTTTGGTGCAATTTTGTATGAGGTCCTCTCGGGGCGTCCTCCGTTCGCGCCGATGCGTCACACCCAGCGCGACGAGCTCACGCCGACGCGTCTCGCTGCGCTCCAGGCGCGGTCGGAGAAGCTGCCCCCCGGAACGGATGTGATCGTCGCTCGCGCGATGGCGCGCGAGATTTCCAAGCGATATCAGACTCTTCACGAGTTGGCGGACGCACTCGAAAGTTTTTGTCGGCCGATCCGGCGCGGGCTGGTGACGGGCCGCGTGCAGATGGACGCCGCGACCCTGCTCGATGCGGCCCCTGTCGTCCCGCATCGCCGGAGCGAGGCTCCAGCGGAGTTCGACGAGCATGAGGCGCCCACTGCGCGTCGTCGTGCGGGTCAGCGGCCCTCTTCGATTTTTGTTTCGGAGGAGGCGTGGGCCTCGGGCAATCCGCCCGCTTCGCACGTGTTGCCGCCGAATGCTCACACGGCGCCTTCGCGCGCGGCGCGGTCGCGGGCGGTCACTCCGCGTGAGACTCAGGGGTGGAGCGAAACGCCTTCGCCCGAGGAGCTCTGGCCGGGCCCACAACCGGTCGCGCGCACCCCGTTTTACACCGAGTCACCGGTTCAATCCGGTCAGCGGTACGAAGTCTTCGCGATGTACAGGCCAGGATCAACAATCCTGGCCTGTACATCGCGGCTGCGGTCTGTCTCCTCGTCGTCGGAGCCGTAGTCACGAAGAGCTATCGTGGCTCGCGCGAAGACGAGGTCGTCGAGAGCTTCGATGTCGCTGCGAGCACCGATGGTGCGGCACTCGAGCTCCAGCCGCCCAAGCCGAGCCTGCAGCCAGCGGCTGCCAGCCCGATTCCTCCGCCGGTGGACCCGGCGTCACTTCCCATGGGGTCCAGTGGCGACACGGTCGACGTCCAAGCGTTGAGAGCGGCCACTGCAGCGCTCGAGGCGGAGAACGAGAAGTTTGCGCGGGCTACCGGCCAGCCTTCGCCCAAACGCACCGCGAACCTTGCCGCTCCCAGCGGCATCGGCGCGGACGGCGCGAACGGTGTGGACGGCGAGAACGGCGAGAACGGCGAGAACGGCGAGAACGGCGAGAACGGCGCGGGTCCAGTCTACCGCTTGCCGATGAATGCGCCGGGCGGTGCCCCTGCGGCGCGACGTGCGCCGCATATCGAACAGTTGTTCGTTCGTAGCGCCGGAGAGCTCGCGTGACAGTCAGGCAGCGCCGGTGGCGCGACAGCTTCCGCAGCCTGCGGCTCCGATCACAAGAACGCAGCCGGCGGCGCGCCAGGAGAGGTTCGAGAGCACAGAGCCCGCTTCGCGTCAGGTGGCGCCGACTCCGCGTCAGGCAGCGCCCGCGCCTGCGCCTTCGAACGGCGATCCGTTGCCGATGAAGCTGATGTGAGACCCCACGCGAACCCGGGGCGATCACACGTTCGGCCACTCACCCGTCTTGATCGTTCGCACGATTTTTTCTTGATCGAAGTGACGCTTCGCCAGCGCGAGGGCGTCCGGCATCGAAGTCCCTGAAGCGACGACGAACACGATTGCGTCGGCAGCCCCGCGCAGCGATTGTGAGTCGGGCCAGTCGTCGACGACCGGACCGTCCACCACGATCGCATCGAAGCCGTTGCGCTGTTGGCTCAGCACTGCCAAAAACTCTGGCGAGTCGAACAGTGCAGGTGCGCCGAACTTACTCTCGACGAGCGCGTCGAGCCCGTGGCTCACGTGCAGCAGTGTGAGATCGTTCGGCGATACCGGCGACGCCTGACTCGCGAACCGCTGCAGTTGTTCCGAGAAACCAAAGCCGCGCGGTACGTTGAGGCGCATCACTTTGTGCAGCGCGGGTGCATCGAGGTCGCCTTCGAGAAGCAGCACGCGTTTGTCTTTGTGATCGGCCAGTACCCAGCCGAGTTGTGCAGCCACTTGTGTCTTGGCGTAGCGACTATTCGAGTGACTGGTGACCCGGACGACTCGGCATCCCGGCTGCGTCTGGCGATAGATCTCGTCGCGAAGTGCGTTGAGGTCGTCCATCGCTTCGTCGGTCACCACGCTGCGGTCGGCGGACCACGGCCCGGTGCTCACGTGGTAGATCACGCGCGTCGCTGGATCGGGCCCAAGTGACTCGCGAACGTTGGGGCGTTGTAGGTCCGGCGAGCTCGGGTGAGAGGAGACGCGTGATGGCCGTGTGCTCAGGCTCGGTGGTGCGAGCTGCGGCTGCGGCGGGGGCGGTGACGGCAGAACGTTCACGTGTCCGGTGGGCGTGGGCTCGAATTCGGATGGGTCCGATACGCGTGCAGATACAGCGGGCATGCCGACCATCGTTTGCGCGATCGGAACCGTTCGGCGTGCGACGTTGCGGCGTGCGCTCGGACCTGCCGTTGGGATTGGACTCGCTGGGACCGGCCGATTGGGAACCGACCAGCTTCCGTACTCGCGGACCGCGTTTGCAGCTGGCGTCGATGGCTGCTCTTTCTTCTTTCTTTGCCGGCGATTTGCGCGAAGGTCTGCGAGATGTTCGAACCAGAAACCAACCTGCGGACGCAAGCAGTGCAGGCCACGCTGCATCGAACGCACGCCTGCGAACGAGCGCGCGCGAGCTCGTATGGGACAGGATGCGTAGGCCACTCGATTGCGCGACGGCATCGGTCGAGGCTTGCTGGCAGAGTTGTTCGGCGAGAGCACGGCGTTCTGCTTCGCACACGAGCTGCAGTTGTTGATTGCGCCGCACGTCGACGCGAAAGATCCGCGGCATCGTCGGATCGGTGAGCGGAGGATCCTCGGCGTAGCGAAGCGCGCCCGCGAGCAAACGTTTCGCAGCCAACGGCGGCGCGAGTTGAGCGGCTGGCGCGTCGAGCGCGAGGGTCGCCAGCGCTTCGTAACGCGCGCGACCCGCAGTGAAGATGACTCCGCCCACGAGCACCGCGAGGGCCACACTTTCAAGCGTAGCGCCGCGCCGTGATTTCGAAGTTGAGGACGAGCCCGCTCGCACCGGTGATCCAAATCCCTGGGCCGACTTGAACCCGCTCGCTGATCGATGAAGAGTGTAACGGCTGCTCCTACATCGTTACAAGCCAAAACCGGCGCAAGTGACAAGAGTGTGCGCGATCCACGACTGAAGCTGTTAGATATGTCAAGCGATGCAGCCAATCGAGTCTTGGGGCCGATGCGTTGGCGATACTCGTGATGGGTGATATCCAGCCGCGCGTGGCTTTCAATCTATTCGCGCGGCGCGCGCTCGTGCGTGTGCGTTCGTATCGCTGGAACATTTGCGGAACGACGCTGCGAGTTCTAGCAGTGCTCGCGCTAAGTGTGCATGCAGCGTGCAGTACGCCACCTGTCGTCTCGAAGCCCCTACCTTCACCGGTGGTGTCATCGAAGGTCGATACACTCGATCCCAAGATCTTCGAGGAGGCCATCGGGGACCGCCCGGTGGACGCCTATCGCGTGGGACCCGGCGATTCGCTGTTGCTCGCCGTGTATGGGCATCCAGAGCTCTCGATCTCGTCGTACGCCGGTGCGGGTGTCGCCGGAGGCCGCGCGGCAGGCTTCGTGGTCGACAACGATGGAACCATCCAGTTTCCTCTGGTCGGGTCGGTCCATGTCGCCGGCAAGACGACCGGAGAGCTTCGGGACTTTCTTGAGAGGCAGCTCGCGACCTTCCTTCGCGAACCGCGTGTGACCGTCCAAGTCACGTTCAACGGAAGCATTCGATATTACTTGCTCGGTCAGTTCTCTCAGCCTGGACTAAAGTTTAGTGATCGCCCGTTGCGGCTGATGGAGGCGATCGCTCTCGGAGGCACCATCGTGCTCGAGAAAGCGAGCCTACGCAGCGCGTACGTTGCGCGCGGGGGCAAGCGCTTGCCGATCGATTTTCAAGCGTTGATGCGGCAAGGCGACCTCAAGTTCAACATCCCACTGCACACCGGTGATGTCGTAGTCGTACCGGACAGCACTGGGGATGAGGTCTTCGTGTTCGGTGGCATCGTCGGCGAGCGCAATGCCGGTGGCGCCGTGCCGTTCATCAACGGCCGACTCGATATCCTTCAGGCACTCGCGCAGGCTGGATTCGGCTTTCGTGAGCGCTCACAGGGGATCCTGTCGGAGACCCACGTCATCCGAAGTGCAGGTGATCGCGGCACATTGTTCATAGTCGATGTCGAACGGATTTTGGATGGTGAAGCCGCAAGTTTCCATTTGATGCCAGGCGACGTCATCTTCGTTCCGACGACAGCTCTAACTGATTGGAATAACGCGCTCGCGCAGATCCTGCCGACTTTGCAGACCGTTTCCGGCTTGCTTACCCCGTTCGTTCAGATCAAGTATCTGTCCGATTCTTCGGAATAACATGGCATACGAAGATCAGAACGATCAGCTCGCCGGCCGCTCGATGGCCCCGTCCCAACTGGCCAACTCGGAGTGGCATGGTTCGCCAATCATTCCCGGTTCCGTCCGGCATCGTGAGGATTCGATTGACCTCACACAGCTGTGGGGGATGGTGCGTGACAACGCGAAGGTGGTGGTCGCGATCGCCGCCGTCGTGTTCGTCGCGGTCATGGCCCATTGCCTGACGTCGCGCATGACGTTCAAGTCCGAAGCACGCTTGTATCTCGGTGAGCTCGAAGCAAAGGCGCAGGGGAACAACGGCAACATCGATCTCACTGCAGGTAACAGCAGTGAGGCGGGCAGCGAGATCGAGGTGTTGCGCAGTCGGTCGATGGTGCGCCGGGCGATCCTTGCATCGGGACTCAACGTCACGATCGCGCCACCGGGTTGGCAGCCGCCGCGCTTCTGGCACTGGTTGATCTCGGGTCGCGATCCCGCGTTGTTGGATGGCGCGTCGACGCAGGTTGGAGCAACCGAGACTTTGCTGATGGACGACCGAGCACTTCGCCGGTCATTTCACGTCGTGTTCACGAACGCGTCGGACTACGTGCTGACTGGTTCCGGCATGCAGCCTGCGCGGGGCCGGATCGGGCAGCCGCTGAAGACTGAGGATCTGCAGATCACTCTGGTCGCAGGTAAACAGGGCCCGAAGGCAGGTGCCGAATTCGATGTGAGTGTCCAACCACTCGAACAGGTCATCGAAGATTCACTCGATTCGCTCGAGGTCGCGACTCCAAAAACGGGCTCGCAGTCGGAGCAAATCCGGGTCTTGAAGTTGTCGTTTACGAGCTTGTGGCCTCGCCCTGCAGCCGCGTTTTTGGATCAGCTGATGCACAGCTACCTGGATGCTCGGCACGCATGGAAGACCGAGGACGCGTCCGCGGCTGAACGTTTCGTCACGGGTCAGCTGAAGACGATGCAAGAGTCACTCGATGCGACGCAGCAGAAACTTGCTGAGTACCGCGCGGACAACCCCGTCGTCGTGTTGGCAGCCGAAGCTGAATCGATGGTCGGACAGGTCAGCCGCTTCGAAGAGCAACGCATGCAGGCCCAACTGCAGTCGTCGTCGCTCCGCATGATGAAACATGCGTTGAAAAATCCCGATGCTCCGCTCGAAGCCCACATGTTGGGTGAAGCGAACGACGCGGTGCTCCAGCAGCTCGCGACCTCGCTGACCGTTTCGCGACAAAAGCTGAACGACTACGACGGCGAGTACGGCTCTGCCGCTCCGGAGCTCAAACGCCAGCAGTTGCAGGTCCGCGACCAACTCGGCGCGATCCGTGGCTACGTCGATGCACGGCTGATCCGAGCCGAGCAGAACGTCAGTGCGCTGAACAAGGTCATCGACGAATTGGAGACCAAGCTGAAGACCGTCCCCGGCGCCGAGCTGCGGTTGTCGCAGATCAGCCGTGAGTCGGAAGTCTACAGCAAAATGTACTCGTACTTGCTCGAGCGGCAGCAGCAAGCCGCGATCACCAAGGCGAGCACAGTCTCCAAGAATCGTATCCTCGATCCGCCGCAGGTTCCGTTTCGCGAGGATGCGCCGAAGCTCATGCTGCGTCTCGCGAGCGGGTTGTTAGGTCTGCTGTTGGGCGCAGCGATCGTGATCATGCGCGGCCTGTTTTCCGCTGTGTTCCGTCGAGAGAGCGACGTGCGCGTCGTGTTGGGGCCGGTGCAAGTGTTCGCCCGCGTTCCAACCCGCCTGACGAAGCCGCGAGGCAAGGGCAACGACGCCTGGCCCGCTCCACCGCTATTCGACGTCATGGCGGCGCAGACGGACGTCGGGTTCGCCGAAGCGTTTCGTTCGCTGCGGACGAACTTGTACCGCGCTCTTCCAGGTGAGCACGGCAAGGTCGTGCTCGTGACGTCGCCCAATCCCGGCGACGGCAAGACCGCCTGCGTTCTCTCACTCGCGGCGATGCTTGCGGCCGACAATCGCCGCGTGCTCGTGATCGATGCCGACGTTCGAAAGCCGACGCACCACGCGTTGCTCAACGTCCCTCAGGAGCCCGGTCTTCGGGACCTCATAGGTCGATCGGGTACGAACTGGCGAGATTCGATCCATACGATGTGTCTGTCCGTCGGATGGTTTGACTCACTCAGTGCCGGTGTGGGCGCTAATGCAGAAATTCTGTCTGATTCGTACTTCGCGACGTTCCTAGTCAACGCACGGTCTCACTACGATTTCATCGTGATCGACTCAGGTAGCTACCCGGTCGTCTCGGATCCCCTCATGCTGGCGCCGATGTCCGACTTCGTGTTGTCAGTGCTGCGCCTCGGCAGCACGCCGCGGAAGCTCGCGGAGGAACATCTGTCAGGACTCTTCACGGTCGCGCGTGGCTACGCCGTCGTGATGAACAGCGTGGAGGCAGCTCCAGCCATCTCAGGCGCCTCGAACCTTCCGCCTAGCCTCTCGGCCGCGTTTCGACGCATGCAGCAATAGGCGCGCTGCTAGGCCGTGCGACGAGCCTAGTGCTTACACAGTTACGTCGAGCCGCGCGATCGGACTCCGCGAACGCTCACTCCGCGACAGCGAGCTCAGCATGACTTGGCCTTGGCCAATCACTCCCAGTCGTGGTCCTCGCGTTTGGTTCGCTGCGCAAATGACGCACCCCTCCGTGTGGGAATGCGGCGCGCCGATGCTCGACGTAGCTAGCAAACTCTCGCCGGAATCGCTCGCGAGAGAAGCGCAGGGCGTTCTCACGGCAGTGAGCCGCTTCGATGACGTCACCTTTGCGCTCGAACGTCTCCACCGCCTCGATGAGGCTGTGGAGACGTTCGAGCGACCTGCTGCTTGTGGAAAAAGAGGCCTGTCGGCCGGCCGCGCGACCCCAGCCCGACGACGGTCTCGAGTGCTCCGCCCTTTCCGAGCGCGATCACGGGCGTCCCGCACGCTTGAGCTTCCACCAGCGTGATCCCGAAATCTTCCTCGGCTGCAAAGACGAATGCGCGTGCTCGCTGCATCAAATCTTTCAGCACTTCGAACGGCTGGTAGAGCAGGATCTCGACGTTCGGGCCAGCTTTCGCTTTGACCTTCGCGAGCTCTGGGCCATCTCCAACCACGACAAGCTTGCGATCCGGCATGGCCGCGAACGCCTCGACGATCATGTCCATGCGCTTGTAAGGAACCAGCCGAGACGCGGCCAAGTAGAATGACTCGCGCTGTGTACCGATCGAGAATTCAGTGACATCGACGGGCGGGTAGATCACGTCCGCTTTGCGCCCGTAGACCTTTTGAATGCGTCGCGCGATGAAGCGTGAATTCGCGACAAAATGATCGACGCCGGACGCCGTGCGGTAGTCCCAGATGCGCATTTTATGCAGCATCCACTTCGCAACCCAACCCTTCATGCCCTCCGTCAGTCCGGCTTCACGTAGGTACTGGTGCTGCAGATCCCACGCGTATCGCAGTGGCGAGTGCACATAGCTGATGTGGAGCTGATCCGGCCCCGTAAGAACGCCTTTTGCGACAGCGTGATTGCTCGAGAGGACGACATCGTACGAGGAGAGATCGAACTGCTCGACTGCCAACGGCATCAGCAGCAGATACGAACGAAAATTGGCGGCCGAGTCAGGGAGGTGCTGAATAAATGACGTGTGCAGATTGCGGCCCTGCAGGAATGGCGTCGATTCAACGAGCTTCGGATCTGCGTACACCGCGAACAGATCCGCGCTTGGATAGAGCTCGCAAATCTGTTCAACGACTTTTTCCGAGCCGGCGAGCGACGTGAACCATTCGTGTATGAGAGCAGTCTTGTGCATCCCGCCTCCGGGGCATCGAGTATCACTACGCGAGTCGGTCACGAATCTCAATGCCAAACGTAGTTGTGTGGAGTACAGGTAGCCGAGTATCAACCTGTCGATGGACAGTCTGCGGACTCACCTGAGTCAAGCAAGCGCATTGATGCGCAACTCGCGGTGACACGAAACCCAGCGGACGCCGAGCTCCGTGAGTGAGCATCGACAGATCGCCGTCAGCAAATGACCGCTAGCATTCGGATTTTTCGCATTGATGATTTCATATCGTCGCGCTTAGCTCGCAACGTCGTGGGCTTAGTTGAGCTGCGACGAGGTATGGTATTCGAGTGAGCCGGCCACCCACATGGCACGCGGTATGGCTGCTACTCGCGATCGTCGCTGGATGTTCGAGTGGCATGGTCAGCGATCTCTCGCGGCAGTCTCGAAACAAAGCCACCGACCCGCCGGAAGAGCCGATGGAAAGCACCGACGCGTCGGCGCCAGACTCGTCCGTCGACGGTTCGAACATACCGATGCAGCCAGAAGGATCCGCAGCGGACAGCGGCGGACCGAGCGAACCACCCCCCAAGCCGAGCGAACCTCCGCCCAAACCGCCTGAACCTCCGCCCGAACCGCCTCCAAAGCCTCTCGACACTCGGGCGCTACAAATCGACAGGCCTTTCAGCATTGCTCCATCCGCAGCCTCATCGCAGGTGCTCGCGAGCTGGATGGAACCGATCGCTGCAATCGGCGTTCAGTGGATGCGCAACTTTGCGGGGCAGGATGGGCTGGCGGTCGCAAAATCCCACCAAGTAGAAGTCAGCGGGACGCTGATGTGGAGCAGCGCGAGCCCACAGACGTTTCCAGTCAATGATCTTCCGGGCTGGCGCGCGTACGTACGTTCGCTGGTCGAGAGTCACAAAGGCCAGGTGAAATATTGGGAGGTTTGGAACGAGCCGCCGAACTTCAGCACGAATAAGTCTCCTAGCGACTATGCGAAGATCGTCGTGGCTGCGTACGAGGAAGTGAAAGCGATCGACAACTCGATGCAAGTTGGGCTCGCGACGCACAGCAACAACGTGAGTTTCCTGGACCAGGCGTTGGTCGCTGGCGCTGCCGGACACTTCGACTACGTGACGGTCCATCCGTACGAGCTGCTCGACCTCTTGGACTTGGGATGGGAGCCAACCTTCATGCGAGTCGTGCCGACGCTGCGCCGCATGCTTGCGGCGCGCGATCCAGCGCGAATGAATGTGCCAATCTGGTTCACAGAGATCGGGCAAGCCGTCACGATGCCGGTGACGCCCGCACAACAAGCCGATTCAGTCATCAAGGCGTACACACTCGGATTCGCACAGGGTGTCTCGCGCATTGCATGGTTCGAGGGCATCGACGGCGATGCGGGCCCATTTGGCTTGATCGCAGCCAATGGCGACAAGCGGCCTGCGTATACGGCGCTGAAGACGTTGATCGCGCAGCTCGGCCCAAACCCGCGCTATTTCGGCTGGGTTCTTCTAAATTCCAAACACTATGGGTTCGTGTTCGAAGGTCCACGTGCGAACCTGCTCATCACATGGGGCCGGCCGGCGACGAACGAGATGCTGATGTTCGACACACCGGTGCAGGTGATCACGCCTGCAACTGGAGCTGGAACGGATACATCGATGGTTACTCTAACGGCCTCGCCGGTGATCGTCTCCGGGATCGGGCCGAAGCTCGTCGATCAAGCAGTGGCGAATCGTGCCACCGCGTTCCCGTGGAGCGGTGAAATGCCTGTAATGGGCGCTGCTTCGTTCGCAGCACCAGGGAGCGGTGAAATGCCTGTAATGGGCGCTGCTTCGTTCGCAGCACCAGAGCTCGCGAGCGGCGTGCACCCGAACGGCCGGATACCGGTGACGATGGTTGCTGGGGAGCCTGCACTGGATCTCAGCAGTCGAACGATGGTCGGTTTCGCCGTCGATCCAAACTTCTTGTCTTATGATCGTGTACCGATCCAGATCACCGCAGTCTTGCGCAAAGTCGGAACGAGCGATGCAGGTTTCAACCTGAAATACGAATCCACGACGGGGCTGAAGGGTGGCACCGCCTGGTATACGGTTCCTACTGGTGACCAATGGACGACTGTGACTTGGCCTCTGACTGACAGTCTGTTCGTCGGTATGTGGGGTTACAACTTTTCGTTCGATTCAGATTCCACCGAGCACTCGCAGTACTTGTTGAAGAGCGTGAGCGTATCCAAGCAGTAGTGCAGCGCCGCCCAACGAAGACTTTCGGGCTCGTCGGACGCTCACGAATCTACCCGCGCAGCGTTTGATTGTTTGGATAGAGGCTCTCGACGAGAGGCTGATACGACGCTGCGGCTGCATACGCGTAGAAAGTGATGCCGAGATCGAACACTGTGCACGAAACCAAACCTGCGGAGAGCGCTCCGAGCACGGCCTGGCGTGCCGCGTCGATCGTCGCGGAAGTCTCCGGGGTCGAGCTCACGGGCCTAAAGAGACGTTTTAGAAACGCGCCGAATGCGAGGGTCCCGAGCAGGCCAAAGTTCGACAACAGCACGAGTGGGAGACTCGACGCACGCGCGCTGCCGAGCCCGACACCGATCCCATAAGTATCGATGAAATTCGACCACGCTTGGCGATTCCACTCGCTGCGTTCGACACCGGAAGCCGAGTCGAGCTTGTTGAACACCGTGATGGCGAAGTAGTCCTCGAGCTTGCGCCCGATTGCGGTGTCGAGCACGAAGAAACTTCCGACGAGCGCCGCCGCGAGCAGCGCGCCGCTCACGAGCAAACCAATGCGAGGCACGGTTCCCCGTACGTAGCCGCGGTACGTCAGCACGAAGAGCAAGATGAAGCCGTAAAGTGCCAAGCCGACGTATGCGGTCGTCGACGTCGACAGCAGAAGAAACGTCAGCAATAGGAGCGAGAGCGTACCGGTGTAGAGTGAGCGGACGCTGCTCATCCACAAACTAAAGGTGAACGCGAATAGCGGTAGTGTGAATGCGCAAAACGCGGCTGTCTCGGAGAACGTGCCGTGGATACGCATGAGCCCAGTGCCCGCGATTTCGTACGCGTCGAACAGGGCATACGCATTGCGCACGTAAGTCAACGTCGCTGGCAAACCCAGGTGATACTCGCCCAAGTTCAGCAGCGCTGCGATGCAGTTCAGTGTAGCGAGCAGCAGCACCGCGTCTCGGAAGTGGCGCATGCGCTGAGGTTTCTCGAGCAATGCGCGCACCGATAAGAACGCTGCGAGGCCTCCGAGCGCATACCCGCTCTGCGTGATGTTGCCCGACACGGGATGCAACGGATACAACACGACCCCGATGCTGCCCCCGGTGCGGTCCATCGTGAGTACATCGAGCTCGTGATAAAAAAATCGTGGAGAGCAGATCGCGCCGAGTACCCCGTAGCTGACGGCAAGCCCTAACCACACGCCGGCGACGGGGACGCGTCGCGAGAAAGATCGGCCGTACTGTTCGGCCCACGCTCTCACGACCAGAAACGGCAGAAAGAGATTGGACGGTGTGATAACGGCGCCGCCGATGGACGTCAACGTGATCGCACCTGCTGCACCGAATAGGCAGAACACGATCTGCCAGTAGAGAGCTCCGGTGGCGGACGTCAGAACTCCTGCGAGGCACACAACGAGTGCGAAGAAGCTCAGCTCCATGTCGTCGTTCGCTCAGCTCCATGTCGTCGTTCCGTCATGTGCAAAGTCACTTCGTTCGCTCATGTTTGTGCACACCGCTTCGGAAGCCTACCGCTTACTGATACTAACACTAATAAGACTGTAATCTGAATGTTTGATACTGTCGCTATCCAGCATCAAGTTGAAGCCGTACATGCCGACAAACCGCGCGTTGTCGATGTCCCAGCTCATCGTGACCGGTTGCGTTCCTTGGACATTGACCCAGCCGCTCGCCGATACGAGCCCGTTTCCGTCTACTTTGCTCAACGGAGTGGTCGACTCGTATTTCAAGCTAAAGCCCGGGGGAGTGCCACCGTGGCCTCGCACTACGATCGTAATTTTGAGTTTACCAACCTTGTAGCGCATCAAGCTTGGGTCCACTGCAAATCGGGTCGATGGTCGATCTGAAAGATCAAACTCGCTCCTTCCATCGACAGTGCGTACAGCTGGAGCGTTGACCATGTGAATGCCGCGTGGCTTGTGTCCAGCTACGAGCTCAACCGTCGCCGTGGGTGAGCGCACTTCACTATCCCAGGCCGGCAGTCGTTGCGCTGCTAACCGTCCAAACGAAGTTTTGGGCTGACGCAAGCCTTCTAGGACGAACACCTTTGGACTCGGGGTCAGTAACTCATGGTCACTCGACCAGGACCGCTTCGTGGCAGGGTCCACGACCCGGACGACCGTACCCAACGTGTATGCTACGGTCGCGCCCGGCTTGGCCCAAGCGATCAATGCGTACCCGCGTGGAGCCTTGAACAAGAAGCCATATCCATCAGCTCCGACATCCACCGCACCGACATACTGGGGTGCAGGCCCGAGTGACTGAGTGATAGTCTCGTACGCGTTGAACGCCGGCTTGCGCTCGCCGTTCGCCCAGGACAAGCCGTGTGCCGAGTGACTGAGTGATAGTCTCGTACGCGTTGAACGCCGGCTTGCGCTCGCCGTTCGCCCAGGACAAGCCGTGTGTGGTGCCTTCGCTATCGCGAGGCGCGAACCAACTAACCCGTGTGACGCCTTGCGCGAGTGACATCGCGTAAATTTTTACGAGCAGGTCGGCTTGCTCCGCCAGGCTCACACCCTGGCGGCCTTGTTCGGCGACTTCCACACCTATCTCGGTGAACCACACAGGAACTTTTGCGCGTGCCGGATCCTTGTCCTTCAACATTGTTCGCAATGTCGGCACGATGCCTAGAAACGGCCCCTCCCAATTATCCTGAAGCAGTGAAGCCGTTTCGTAGGGATGCAATGTGATGTAGTCATACTTTCCACGCGCGCCGGCGTCTAAAGCTTCCGCCATGAAGCCTAAGTGGACGCTTTTTGCAGACAGGCCAATCTGAACCGTCGGATCGACAGCTTTCGCTGCATCGTACGCAGCCGCGACGATGCGGGCATACGACGCCGGCGATTGGTCCTCTGAGAAGTTGGGAGGTTCGTTCCAAACCTCCCAGTAGCGGACGATGCCTTTGTAGCGAGTGACCTCTCGGGTGACATATCGACGGTAACCAGGAAGGTCGTCGATCGGAAATGTCTGTCTCGCCTGTGCGTTGGGGACTGTCAGTATCCCAGTCAGTCCAAGGCCGGCCGCGGCGATAGGTTCCGGCCGAGAAAATCCACGTACCGACCGTACTCCGGCTGCGATCATGTCTTGGACCCAGCTAGCGGGATCCAAAGAGAGAGCTGCCGATGGGCTGACACTCCAAGGAGAGTCATCCCGACGTTGTGCGTGAACGCTAGTCGCGGCAATCCACGACAGAGGCACCAATAGCATCCAGACAGTGCGTAAATGCCGCGGGATCGTCATACGTTCCCGGAGCTTGCGGTAAGTCACTTGAGAAGGGAAGGGGCGCAAAAAGCCGCGCAAACTACGCGACAGAGCGGAGGTCGAAGTTGGCGTTCTGACCGTGCCGCGTGCTTGCATCAAGTGCAGAAACGCCAACGGAACGAGTGGTCGTCGCGATCCCGCGGGATCCGCCCGTGACGCGACGACCATCACGAGCGCGTGTGCGGGTCGCGATCGCGGTCGTCACGCCGATCGAGCCCGATGCCGGGCGTGATGTTTCCGGCCGTAGGGTCCAGCACCAGGTCGATGTCGTCGCGTGCCAGAGTACGAGGTGACACCCACCTGAGCAGCGGCTTCTCGATGGCCAGGTACGTCAGCGAACCTAGAAAGGTCGTAGACATCGTCGCGACCACGATGAGTGCGTCAGCCCGGATCGAGTGCATGAACCAGAACCGTCTTAGCGCCATCCCAAGCGCTAACGAGAAAAAGCCGTGCGTGAGATAAATGGAGTACGACGCGTCGCCGAGAAAGTCGAACGCGCCCGGTCGCGACGAGCTGTTCCGCGGTAGCGCCGTGCCGAGCAAGATGAAGAAGCTGGGTAGGCCCCAAACCAGGCCGCGAGGAATTACGCCTGGCGGGACCCAGAGCGTGCCCAGCAACAGCATGGTTCCCAGTGCGACGAGGCCCACCGCGACAACGATTGGTACCGACTTCTCTCGCATTTGGAGGCGAATGACGAACTCGGCGGCCAGCATGCCCAGTACAAACTCCACGCTCAACGAGTTGGCCATCAGGTCGCGGACGGCACTCGGGCTGAGGATCAGAGTGGCCAACAGCGCTGTCGCACCGAGGATCAGCGCCACCACAAACGAGCGGCTCTTGCTCCCGACGATGGTCATCGCGGCCGCGAAGGCGACGTAGAACAACATCTCGAACGAGAGGGTCCAGCCCTGCCAGAGCAGCGGAAGTGAGTTTCCGTTGGACTCGTTGAACATGGGCACGAGCAGGTACGAAGCTACGATATATTCCGCGGGATACGTGTGCCCCCGCAAGGCGATCCGGCCCACTACGAGCGACAACAAGACTGTGGTCCACATCCAGTACAGCGGGTACACGCGCCGCGCGCGCTTACCGAAGAACGTCAGCGCGTCGTGCACACCACGTCGATCCCGGGTGGTGTAGATCATGATGAAGCCGGAGATGACGAAGAATAGGTCGACTCCGACCGAGCCCAGAGCGCCGAGCCCGCTGCTGACAATCAGAGATTTCTGCCTCGAGTACATCTCCACGGATTGAGAAAAGTGATGCATCACCACAAGCGCCGCCGCCACGCCTCGCAGCACCTGAACCGAAGTAACGCGAGAATTCTTGCGAAGTACAGTCATTGGCTGAGGTTGCGCGGACGCACACGCTGAGTGCGAGGTGTTAGCCGCCATCGCGGCGAGGATGCTGCCGGACTCGCCGAGCATGAACGCGTGGGACTCGAATCGAAGGGACGAAATAACAGGTCAGGAGTGGGATTCGGCTGCCCACTTAGCACTCCTCCGTGAGGGTTTAGGCGGCGCGAGAGTCACGCGCGGCGCGTGCCGAGTTTACCCGCCGACGACGTCGACGGTGTTTCCGGGATAGTAGTCAAAGCCGATGTACTCGGCCGCGGAGAACCCTTTCGTACCGCTTGATTCATGCTCTCTGTAGCGGAGTGCGAGTTTGTCGGAGGAGGATTCCGATTGGCGGAACGTGGCTCACACCGCGCGCGCCCACAGAGGGTTACGGTGCTTGTAGTTGACGACCTTGCCAAGTACAGTTCCCAGACACTACGTGTGCGACCAGGTCGTCTGGATGGACGAGAGTTCGTGTCGACAGCGCGGGTGGAGTTTTTGACGGCGTAACTTGAAGTGCAGCCGCTGCGGGCTGCGGCCACACGCGGGGTTTGGCCCACAGAACGATGAAATCTGATAGTCCGATATCTGTGGCGATGGCTACTTATAACGGTGCGCGCTTCTTACGCGAGCAGCTTGCATCGCTCGCTGAGCAAACACTTCAGCCGGCAGAACTCGTCGCCTGCGACGATGGGTCCACGGATGAGACGATCGCGATATTGCAGGACTTCGCGCGCAAAGCTCCATTTCCGGTTCGGATTGAGCGGAATCCGGAGCGGTTGCACTACGGAAGCAACTTTTTAAATGCTGCGTCGTTGTGCTCGGGAAAATATATCGCGTTCTGCGATCAAGACGACATTTGGCACAACCGCAAGTTAGACGCATGCGCGGACGCATTGCGCCGTCACGACGCGGTTCTCTGTACCCATCCGTTCGTATCCGTAGATCACAATGGACACCCGCTCTCCAGGGCGCGGTCGAAGGGCCGGGAACGGGTCCTGACAGGGTTTGAAATGGATCCATGGGATGTATTCTATGGATTCACTTGCACTGTCGACCGCCGCTTGCTCCAACTAATTCCGTGGCAGCACCGGTCGATGGATCTCATTGATGAGACAAAGTTATCGGCCCATGATCGATGGATCTATTTCTTGGCCGCTTCGATCGGTCGGAGCGTGGTCCTTCCGGACGCGCTCGCTCTGTACAGGCAACATCAGAACAACACATCCGGCGATCGAAAGTTTGGTTGGAGACACAAGCTCCAGCGCGTAAGGACAACCAAGTACAAATCATACTTGGAAAAGCGTCGAATCATTGCGCGCTCCAACCTGGCCTTGTTAGCCGCCGTGGATTGTTCGTACGACGATATGCTTCCCTATCTCGCTGAGGCTGTCGCGAGATGGACCTGCCTGTCGCAGGAGTATGAAGAACGTAGCGCCGTCTTCCGCGACAAAAATCTGTTATCGAGGGTCGCGCGATATGGTCGCTGCGCTGCGCGAGGCACCTACGGTAAACGAATCGGCGGCTCGCGTGTGAAGACAGCTTGCGAGGACTTGGTCGCTGTCGTGCTGTCGAGAGCTTGAAGGATCGCGCGGAATGTGTCTTGTTCGTACGCGCGCGCCGCAGCCGGGAAGGCGATTGGCACCACCAGGACTGGCCACCTCGGGAACTTCGGTATAGATAGCGGATCGCAGAGCGGCGAGTTTCGTAGTTGATCATGTTGCAAGTAGCGCCGTCACCTCGTCCAGAACTCGAAGGTCATGGCACAACTGATCGGCAGTAGCCCATTCTTCGTTCCGGGTCCACCCGCAGAGGTCGGACACCCCAGTACGAGCGTTGCGCAGTTCATACTGAAAAATGCGCGCGGCCGTGTGTTGGACATCGGTGGTGGCAACGGCGCCTATGCGTTCGAGCTCAAGAAGCGCGGCTTTTCCGTGACAGTGGCGGAGGTAAATCCGGCTGCTCTAGCAGCCGCGTCCGCCGCAGGTCTCGACGTCATCGACATGAATCGAACACAGTGGTCGGAGTTGAAGGGTCGCTTCGACACCGTGCTGCTCATCGAGGTTCTAGAGCACATTCCAGACTACGTGGAGTTCCTCAGTGATGCGTTTTCATGTGCATCGAGTCGGTTGCTGCTCACCGTGCCATGCAACGATGATTTTCAATCACTCTTTGCAGTGAACTTGACTTACAACCATATTGCGGTCAGCGACCATGTGAACCACTTTACTAGTGACGACCTCCGCAATCTGTTTGCGAGCCTGCCCTGCTCGTACACGTTGGAACGTGGCGATCCGCTGTTCCCGTGGGCGTTTCTAAGCCTCATGCGTGAGCAGTTCCGCGATCGGATTCTCGTGTACTCGTTGGTATTACCTCTGCGCATACTCAACAAGATGCGTCTAATCCCGCGCTCCTATCCGACTCGATGTTTCGTCGTTGCCTCGCGAAATCCCTGAGGGCGCGCCCTTGGACATTTCTTCGGCGTTCATCCATTGTTCATCTTTTCCCGACCGATCCATCTGAGGCCGAGTAATCACGTGGACGTTTGCCTGCCGTCGAAGCGCTGTGTTATGGCGCGCAGCGCTATCAGAACCGCACGGTCGACATGGGGTGGCCGGTCGCATCCCTCTTGGGCGGCAAATCGAGAGGCGCGCGCGTGTCAGAGCCAGTAGCGAGTACTTTGCCGAAAGAAACTTCGACGAAGCGCGCCCTCGCGTTTGTCTACGTCGGGTACTCATTCCGCTATCTCTACCTACTTGTCCTCATCCCTTTCTATGGGCGAGTTTTAGGGGCGGCCGTCTACGGCCGCCTCGTCGCAGCGATGGCGCTATTCCAGGCTGTCTGGCTGATCGCGGAGTACGGATTCCCCTTGAGCGGAGCGCGCGACATTGCCGTGTCAGACGGCCCAAGGCGCGCGGTACTTTACGGGCAGCACATGTCGGGGCGACTCACGATGTCTGCTCTGGCTCTTCTCGTGGGCGTCGGCGGAACGTACCTCTCACCAGTGCTGCGGCAGGTGCCCCTGATGGGCATTCTGGCAACGTTCGTGGGGCTGGTCGCAAGTTTCAATCTCGGCTGGTACTTCACGGGCATCCAGCGTTTCCGTACCTCCGTCAGCATGGAGGTGCTCGGATTTGCGCTGAATCTGCCTCTCATATTGTTCTTTGTCAGGGGTCCCCAAGACGATTGGAAAGTCATGGCGGCTCTGCTCGCGTCGAGCGGCGTATGCACGATCGTGGCTCATGCGACTGCTCTCGCTTCGATGGACCGTGCTGCTATCCGCTGGGGCGGCGCCTGGCAGTTGATTCGGGGATCGACCGCACTGTTCATCAGTCGAGGGCTCGGGATGCTCTTGGCCAGTGCATCGACCTATCTAATAAGCCTACTCACCAGCGCGACGGAGCTCGGCTTGTACGGTGCGGCAGAGCGGTTGATCTCCGCTGGCCTCAGCCTGTTACAACCAACCAATCAAGTCTTAGTCAGCAAAGTTTCCCGCCACGTCGGCTCAGAAAGCACCTCAGACCGAGCTTTTACAGTCATCCGCATTGCTGCAGTGTGCTTGACTGGACTGGGTATCTCAATGCTGCTCGGGACGGAGTTGCTCGGCCAATTCATCGTTCCGCTGATCCTCGGTCATGAGTTCGCGGCGGCTGTTCCGATGGTCAAGGCTCTCGCAATTACATTACCGTTTCCGTTTACGGCGATCAACTCGGTCATCATAAGCTATGTGCTGATTCCATTTCGGTTCGACCGCTTCGTTCCGATGGTGAGTGCCATCTCGGGCGCGATCACGCTCGGTCTAGTCGTGCTGCTTGGACGCCCCTACGGAGGAATGGGCGTGGTGTATGCGCGCGTCGTGGGCGAGATTGTGACGCTGATTCTCCTCTGCGGGGTGCTCAGGAAGACTCAGCTCAGCAAGCGAATCCTCGCAGGTTCGGACCTTCCACGAGGCGTTGCTGAAACTGAGGTGGCGCAGAAATCGAGCCCGTGAATCTTCGTCACGACTGCCCGAGAACCGTGCTAGCTGACAGGGTGCCCGAAGGACTGGAGACGAGAACGAATTTCTCGAACGTCTTGAAAATGGGCGCTCTTGTCCAACAAGGACTTCTTGATGAAAGGGAAGCCCCGCTCCAAGAGCTCTAGTGCGCGTACCAGAGGCAGACTCTTGCCGTCAGCGCAGTACCAGAGCGAGCCCACCGACATGGAGCGC
>Ga0193752_1000927_pt1 | contig 26053 bp, 25 predicted proteins | sample H1c1metaG_FD_144924 | JGI IMG/M metagenome (GOLD analysis project Ga0193752, IMG submission 144924) | Soil microbial communities from a riparian zone of the East river system, Colorado, United States - H1c1 | ecosystem: Environmental > Terrestrial > Soil > Riparian zone | place: USA: East River...
GGTGTCGTTCTTCGCCCCGCGCCGCCGGCAGGCTCTTGCCTGCACGCACGAAGAACGGCACCCCGGCCCAGCGCCAGTTGTCGATGTGAACGCGCATCGCCGCGAACGTCTCCACCGTCGAATCTTTGGCGACGTCGGACTCGTCGCGATAGCCGCGGAACTGCCCGCGCACGACGTCCTCCGGGGAGATCGGTTTGATCGCCCGAAGTAAGCGCGCCTTTTCGTCGCGCAGCGCTTCGTTGTCGTGACTGGTCGGCGCGTCCATCGAGACGTTTGCAACCAGCTGCAGCATGTGGTTTTGAATCACGTCGCGAATCGCGCCCGTCTCTTCGTACAAGCGGCCGCGACCTTCGAGGCCGATCTTCTCAGCCATCGTGATCTGCACGCTGTGCACGAACTCTCGGTTCAGCAGCGGCTCGAGAAACGAGTTGCTGAACCGGAAGTACAGCAGGTTCTGCACCGGTTCTTTGCCGAGGTAGTGATCGATTCGGAAGATCGCCTGCTCGGGAAAGACCGACAGCAAGCAGCGATTCAGCGATTGCGCAGACGCGAGGTCGCGCCCGAATGGCTTTTCGATCATCACGCGCGCGTTGTTCGCGCACCCCGAGCGCCCGAGCTCGGATACGACCGTCGCAAACATGCTCGGCGGAATCGCGAGGTAGTGCACGGGGCACTTCGCCGGACCGAGAATCTCGCGCAGGCGATCGAAGGTCGATGGTTGCGAGTACTCGCCCTCGCAGTAGCGAAGCAAGCCCGCGAGTTTTTCGAACGCTTTTGGATCGAAGCTCTTGTTCTCCTGCAAGCTTTCTTTCGCGCGCTCGCGCAAGCGTTCGATGCTCCAGCCCGGCCGCGCGACGCCGATCACCGGCCCGTCGAGCACACCGCGCTTCACCAGGTCTTGGAGCGCCGGAAAGATCTTCTTGCGAGCCAGGTCGCCGGTGGCACCAAAAAATACGAATGCGTCGGAGTGCTCGCCTGCACTCATGATTTTTTCTCCACGTGTCCGCCGAACTGGTGGCGCAGCGCGGACAACACCTTGTTGCCGAAGTCGGCTTCACCGCGCGACGTGAACCGCTCACTCAACGCAATGCTCAGCACCGGCGTGGGAACGCCGATGTCGATCGCAGCTTTCATCGTCCAGCGGCCTTCGCCCGAATCCGACACGCGGCCCGCGTACTCTTTCAGATCGGGGCTCTGCTTCAGCGAGTCCGCGATCAAGTCGAGCAGCCACGAGCTGATCACGCTGCCGTGGCGCCAGGCCTCGGTGATCTCGTCCAGCTTCAGATCGTACTGATAGTGCTCGGGGTTGCTGAGCGGCGTCGTCTCCGCGTCGTCCTGGCGCTTGGTCTTGCCTACGTTCGCGTGCTTCAAAATGTTCAAGCCTTCGGCGTACGCCTGCATCAACCCGTATTCGACGCCGTTGTGCACCATCTTCACGAAGTGCCCTGCGCCGGACGGACCACAGTGGACGTAACCGCGCGATGGCGCGTCACTCGGTTCGGTTTTAGTCGCGCCCTTGTCGAGGTCGAGGTCGAGCCCGGGTGCGAGTGCAGCGAAGATCGGATCGAGCCGCTTCACCACATCGGTTTCGCCACCGATCATCTGGCAGTAGCCACGTTCGAGGCCCCACACGCCGCCGGATGTCCCGACGTCGACGTAGTGAATGCCCTTCTCGGACAGCGTCTTCATCCGCCGAATGTCGTCTTGATAGTGAGAGTTGCCGCCGTCGATCACCACGTCGTCTTTCGCGAGGAGCGGAATCAATTGCTCGAGTGTCGAATCGACGAACGCAGCCGGCACCATGATCCAAACCGCGCGTGGCGCTTCGAGCTTATCCACGAGGTCGGCGAGCGAACTCGATCCGATCGCGTCGTGCTTCGTGAGCTCTTTTACGGCGTTCGGATTGACGTCGAACACCACGCTGCTGTGACCGGCGTTGATCAAACGCCGAACCATATTCGAGCCCATCCGGCCCAAGCCGACCATTCCCAGTTTCATTCGAATCCTCCTACGAAGCTCACCGCACCGTCTCGAGTCGCGAAGCAGCCGCTGAATCGAGCATCCACTCCACCTGCCCGTGAGTCGGGCGAATCTTGCTGGCCGGCAGCGCGCCGGCATCCGGGCGCGCGCCCGGTGTGTGCTCGAGCACCTGCTTCACGCGCTCGGCCTTGTCGGCGCCGGCCACGAGAAACAGCACGTTAGCTGCCTCGTTCAAGACCGGGAACGTCAGCGTGAGCCGCGGCATCCCGCTCGGCTCTGCGCGATTTGGAACGACCCAACGCTCGACCTCCTCGAGCGCAGGCGTGCCCGGAAAGAGCGATGCAGTGTGGCCGTCCGCGCCCATCCCCAGAAGCACGATGTCGAAGCGTGGTGATGCCCCGCCCGGCGCGATGCCGAAGAACCTGTGGAGATGCTCCTCGTACGCCGCGGCTGCACGTTCCGGCAGCTCCTCGCCGTGCATGCGATGCACGTGCGCGGGCTCGGCTCGAATCGGATCGAGCAGCGCCTCGCGCCCCATTCGGTAGTTACTGTCCGGGTGCTCAGGCGGAACGCAGCGCTCGTCGCCCCAAAAGAAGTCCGCGCGTGACCAATCGATCTTCGAAACGAACTCGTCGCTCGCGAGCAGCGCGTACAGTTCTCGAGGTGTCGAACCGCCGGACAGAACGACCGTAAAGCGGTCGCGGGCTTCGATCGCTTGAGTGGCCCACGTTGCTATCCGCAACGCGGCTTGTGTCATCAAGGCCGCTTTGTCGCTCGAAATCGAAGTCACGGCAGCTTGCTCTCCGATCGAACGAGAGCCTCCCGCCCGGACTGGCAATCGTCAATCCTTCAAGAGTGTAATAGCCACATACACGCCGGAGGCCGCTTCGAAAGGCGACCTCCGGCGCATATGTTTCGTGAGCTAGCGCAGGACTAACGTGGCGGTCGGGTGTCCGATAACGCGCTGCGCACGAGCGCGTTGTGCACGAGTTTCTCGTACAGCCGCGCGCGCGCCGCGAGATCGTTGGGCTTCACCCAGTCGCGCCCGATCGCTTCCCAGTCCGGATCTGCGGGGTCGAGACCCATCGACTCGATGTAGTTGTGGTCGACGATCAGGAACTGGCGTCGATACGCGAGCAGATACCCGCCGTGCTCCTGCCGAATGCCGCGCGCTTCGTCGTAACTCGCGCTCCAGATGTTGTAGTGCCCGTGGCACGTCGAGGGATACAGCAGCTTGCCGAAGTCCTCGGCAGTCTCAGTCCCTTCGAGTACCTCGAGCGCGTGCGGCCAGCTTTGAAAGCCGAGCTGAAGCGCGGTCACAGTCAAGCAGTGCTTGCGCTGAATCGCGTCCGGCAGCCGCGCGGGGTCGGTGTCAGCGAACTCGCGCAACGCGCGCAACGTGCGCACAGCCTGGGGTTCTCCCTGCTGTATGCGCCGATGCAAGATGCGCGCGTAGTGCTTGAGACTCGCGACGGCGGGCGTAGTTTCACGATCACTGCTGTCAGTGTCAGTTGCGTTCGCGTCCATGTGGATCGCTCCTCGGTTGGAGGGCCTATCCCGCGCTGTTGCGGCCCCAAGGTGCGTGCATTACTGATGGACGAAACGAGTAGTAAAACGGCTTAGCCGTGTGAGGGTGCGATGGCTTTGGGCGGGACAGGCGCCCCTCGGCACCTGCGGGAAATGGGTTAGCATCCGAAACACTACCCGGCAAGCGCGCGCGAGATTTCGCCGCTGGCAGGCGAACGAGGGTCCATGGCTGACAACACGTCGGGAACGTTCGAGCTCGATGGAACACGCGCCACGTGGTTTCGCGAGCAGCGCGGTCCGGGTCCGGTGATCTGTACGGCGCATCCGGTCGAAGAATTCGGGCAGGGTACCGCCGCGCTTCTCGCAGACGTGACCGGCTGCTCGGTGGTGTGCGTGAATCCGGATGTCTCGAAGCTCTCGCTCGCAGCGATGGTGGAACACATCGAAGGCGTGCGTCGCGCGCTCGGGTACGACCGCTGGTACTACTGGGGCATGTCGGGCGGCGGTTGGCTCTCCCAGCTGTACGCGCGGCAGTATCCAGATTCGCTGCTCGGCATCGTGATCGAGAGCGTGTGCGCGTGTTTTCGCGAGCGACTCGGCGATCCCGAGTGCGCGTTCAGTCCGTTTTTTCCGGCTTGGCGCGAGACGTTGCAGGCGAAAGGGCTGCTCGACCCTGCGTCGCACGCACAACCCAGCTCGGGTGAGAACACCGAGTGGACCGAGATCGAGGGCGTCGGTCCGGTGTTTCGGCGTCGCGGAGGTCCGGCGCTGCTCGTCTCGCCGATCGAGGTCGGTGAGCGCATGCGGCACGTGATGCCGAGGCTCTGGGCGTTCGATTCGCGTGCGTGGCTCGCTGAGATTCGAGTGCCTACGCTCGTGATGAGCGGAACGGCGGATCCGGTAGTGCCGCTCGCACACGCGGAGAGAGTGGCAGAAGCGATCAACGGTGCAAGGTTCTTGGCGATCCAAGGTGGCGGACACGTGCCGACGGCGGAGCGCTCCGCTGCCGTGACGAAAGCCTGGACGGCGTTTCGCGGCTGACGAGCTACCGCGTGACTTCGCCCTCGGCGAGCTCGAATGCCGGCACACCCGGTCGGACCACGAGCTCGCCGAGCAACAGTACCTCCGTGTGATCGGAGTCGCCGAGCCAGCGCACGTCTGCCGCGTTTGCGACGAGCTGCGCTTGTTTGATCGGCGTCTTCAGCTTCGCGCCTGCCGCTGACAGCGGCGCTGGCCAGCCGCCCGCCCGCCCGACGGGAAATAGCTTGCCGTTGCTGCGATCGAGGAGGAGTAAGCGCCGGTAGGTCGCATCACGTTCGATGTAGTCGCCGGTCAACAACAACCACCGGCCGGACGGCGAGGGTTGGTCGACCTGATAGCCGCGTACTTGCAGCTTCGCGCCGCCGCGCGGAGCTGCAGCCATGCGCACGTGCTCTTCGTCGAACGTGAATGGAAACGCACCCGGATCCGGATCGACCGCCGCAGGTTTTGCGATCTCCCAGCATGTGCCGTCTGCGGCAGGATCTCCGGGCTGCACGTCCTGGGGCGGCGTGCAGTCGCCTTCGCCGAGGACGAGCCAGCGATCGACACGCGGGCCTGGCCCAGTGAGGTCGATGCGCGCGCGCACGCGAACACTCGCGGTGCTCGAATGCGAGTCCATGAAGGCGAGGCACACCACGCGCTCTTTCGCGTGGACTTCGAAGTCAGAAGGATCTTCGACGTCCAAACCGCGCGGCTTCGCTGGTTCCGCACACTGAAACGGAGGCAGTTGCGCCAGCTCGCGCCGCTCGCCGGTCGAGAGTGTGACCAACTCGAGGAGCGCTCCTTCGCGCACGTCGTATCCAGACAAGGGCCGCAGCGCGACGACGTGATCGCGACCGAACCGACGCGGATGATACGCAGCGCCCGGACTGATCACGCGGTGACTGAGGCCATCCGGTTGCCATGCTTCGAGATTACTGCGATTGCCGACGATCAGCTCACCAGAGTCGAGCAGCGCTACGCGGCGCGGATCGACCGGATCGTCCGCGGGGAGCTCGACTTGCGCCGGCGCGGCCGCGACCACGACCGTTTGTTGTTGGTGGCTGCGAGGATACTTCGGTGGCCGCGGTGCGGAGGGCGCGCGCGTGCAGCTTGCAGTGAGGGTCACCGCCGTCACGCACACGCAAACCGGCAATCGAAGCAAAGCCAGCGTCACTGCCGTTTTCATATCAAGCATTTGCAGTGGCAGGCCAGGTCTGCGGTGCGTTTTCGTCGCAGCGGCCAAACCGGGCCATTCTGCGATTATCTTGCTGCTACACTCCGCGGGCAATGCTGGGGCGCACCCGTTCCGGCGCGTAATGCGCGCAATGTGCGTAATGCCAAGGAAAGTTCATGTCGATCAAGCCCGAACACAACGACGTATGTCCGTACATTCTCACGTCGGATGCAAAGGTGCTGACGAAGTTTTTGAGCCAAGTGTTTGGCGCGACTGAGCTGATGAAGTGGAAGCGCCCGGACGGTACTGGTACGCACGTCACGTTGAAGATCGGCGATTCAGTCGTGATGCTCGGGGAGCGCACCGGTAGCGGGGGGCTCGAGGCATCGACACACGTGTACGTGAAGGACGTGGACGCGACGTTCAAGTTGGCGTTGGAAAGCGGCGGGCGCCCGCTGTCGGAGCCGCGCGACATGCCGTACGGCGATCGCTCGTGCGGCCTGGAAGATCCGCTCGGAAACTCGTGGTGGGTCGGAACGCCGATTCAGAAGTGAACGCCTGCAGCTGACGGCGGCTAGCGCTAGTACTTGTGACTGCGGCGCAAGCCTGGCAGCCGCAACTGGTCCGGCTTTGAGTGCGGCGCCGGTGCGGCTTTGCGCGCGGGGCCGGAAACTGTCCGGCCGCCGTAGGCTGCAGACGCCACGCGCTCACGCGTCACGAAGGCCTCGAACGACGGGCCGGTTGCTCCCACTTCGAGCGCGCGTGCTTGCGCATCGAGCCGCGCAATCGCGGACAGCTTTTCTTCGCGGCCGAGCTTGGCTTGATCGACCGCGGTTTTGAGCACGCGAATCGTTTCGTCGTAGACCTTCAGCGGGACCGGGAAGGGGTGGCCATCTTTGCCACCGTGCGCGACCGAGAAGCGCGCCGGATCGCTGAAGCGACTCGGCGCGCCGTGCACGACCTCCGCGACCAGTGCGAGCGATGCGACCGTGCGTGCACCCACGCCCGGCTGGAGCAGCAGCTCCGCGAAATCGGTCGGGCCGCGGTCAGCTGCAGCTGCGAGCGTACCGTGCAACCTGCGCATCAACACGTCCGATGCGCGCACGTCGTGATGCGCCGGCATGTGCAAGTGCGGGAGCACTGCTGGCTCCGATTCGGCCGCCGGCTCCGTGAAGAGCTCGAGTGCGGCGCTCGTACTCGCGCGCCGTGCTCGCGTTGCGTTCGCTTCCCGCCGCAGGACGTGCAGGACTTTGTCGGGACCCGCCTGAACCAGCTCGACTTGCGCGCGTCTCGCAGCTTCGGCCCGCGCATCCGTGAGGTTCACGATCAGGCCGCGATTCGGCCCTTCGATCGCGCGATGCGGCTCGGACACGAAACTCGTCAGTCCTTCGGACAGCCAGTGATAACGCCGCGCCGTGCCGAGCGCGTCGCACATGCCTTGCTGCACGACGCACCATTGTCCCGCATCGGTCAGGATGAATGCGTGCAAGTAGAGATCGAAGCCGTCTTGCACCGCTGCGCTGTCGACCTTAGCGACGAGCCGGCTCGAGCGCGCGAGTTGGTCGCCATCGAGACCGGTGCGCTCACCGATCGCGATCAGCTCCGAAGGCGTCAGCCGCGAGTGTTTGCCGCGGCCGCCGCAGACGTGAATGCCGAGCTCCGCCGACAACGGCGTCAGGCCGCGTTTGAGCGCGCCGATCACGCTCGTCGTGATTCCGGACGAGTGCCAGTCCATGCCCATCACGGCGCCGAACGACTGAAACCAAAACGGATGCGAGAGCCGGCGCAGCAGCTCGTCGCGACCGTAGTGGTGCACGATCGCCTCGCAGATCACGCGGCCGAGTGACGCCATGCGGCTTGCGAGCCAGCCCGGAACGCGCCCGCCATGCAATGGAAGATCTGCGCTGCCCGTGCGGTGCGGCACGCCCCACAGTCCGCGACCGATGGCGCTCCGTCAAGCGCTCACGGGAGTTGGTTCTAACCCTATGCAAACGTCCCTCGCCGCGAGACTCTACGGAGTTGCTGACCTGCTCGCCACATGTGGCGATTCGCTGTTAGCACACGTGAGGAACACATCCTCGAAGCGCGTTAGGCGCATGTAGTGAGTAGAATCTTCGACTCGTTCGTCAGGCTCGACATGGCCACCATTTCACACCGCAGCACTTACGACGCGCAGCTCGCGGAGCGGCGTTGTGCGATGTCGGTTCTCGCGATCAAAGTCGGCGTGACCGTGGGCCTCTGCACGATTTGGGTCGCGAGCTGCGCCTACAGAGTGAGTGTGCATTCCGCAGCGTCGTCGACTTCACCGGTCACCGCCGCGGCGGCGCACAGCCCGCCGCCGCGAGCGACAGCGGTCGCGGACTCAGAAGCGCGTCCCACCGCCGCGGCTACTGCGAGGCCGCGCCAGCCGAGCGGAGGGGGCAGCGAGGCCGCGTGTTATGCCCAACTGCACGATGCGGGTGTCGGTTTTGAAGAAGTGCCGGCGACGAAGGCTCCTGGAGTCGCGTGGCCCATCGATCTGACGACTCCGATCGATGGTGTGCGCATTCAGGGCGGCGGCAAGAAGAACGCGCCGACGAACTATTTGGATTGCCGGCTCGCGCGTGCACTCCTCGAGTGGGCGCCGGCGTTGCGTGATTCAGGCGTCGTCGGCCTGGTGCACATGTCCGCCTATCGTCGCGATGCGGTGGTCGCGGGTTCGACTCAGCAAAGCGGGCATGCGTCCGGCCAGGCGATCGACGTGGGCCGGTTCCAGATGCGCGACGGGACTGAGCTCAGCGTGCTGGATGATTGGACCAATCGCGACCGCGGAGCGGACCCGTGTCGTGAATGGCGGACGGACAACGACGCGGCGAGAGTGATGCGGAAGCTCGTGTGCGACGCAGTCGAACGCGACGTGTTTCAGATGGCGCTCACGCCGCACTATAACGATGCACACAAAAACCACGTGCACCTCGAGCTTCGGAGCGACGCGGACAGCGGCTGGGTGAACTGAGTCAGGCTGCGCGCCAGCGTCGTCGCGGGGCGACGATCGCACACAGGCAGAGCCAGTGCCGCGTCTGGCTGCAGCTCGAGCCAGCCGCCATCAGCGGCGAGTCGAGCGCGCGCGCGACACTGATCGCGCGCGCTTGGGCCGCGGTTTTGAACGCGCACGATCGGCGACCGTAGCCGCGGTCTTCAGGCTGTCGCGCAGGTAGGTCCGCAGCACCGACAACGAAAGCTTACGCGACGGCTCCACCGAAGTGATGAACCAGTATGTCAGCCCAGATGGCACGACCGGTCCGACCGGCGCGACCAGGCGACCGCGCGCGAGGTCCTCGGCGACGAGTGTGCGCCGGGCGAGCGCGACACCATCCCCTGCCAGCGCGGCTTCGATCGCGAGATAGGCATGACTGAAGCGAATCCCGCGATCGCTGTCGATGCGATGCTCGCCCGCGCGCGCGAACCAGGTTGGCCAATCAACGCGCCGAGGATCGTCGATCAGCGCCTCGTCGTGCAGCAATGTGTAGCGTGCGAGGTCTGCTGGCTTCTCCAACGCCGGCCCGCTCGCCAGCGCGCGCGGGCTGATCACGGGAAACACGACTTCGTCGATCAACTTTTCCGAGTACAGCTGCGCGGCGGGTTCGGCGGCCAACCGGACCCCGGCATCCGCACCCGCGTGCAGCGCATCGACCGCGACGTCGTGCGCTGCGACGCGCAGATCCAGGTCCGGATGAGCTGAATGGAACAGCGCGAGCCGCGGCACGAGCACGCGAATCGCAAACGACGGCGAACAACTGATCGACAACACTTCACGGGCCGGCTGATTCGCGAGACTTGCGACGGTGTCTTCGAGCAGACGGCGTGCTTCACCGGCAGCGCGTGCGAGTCGCAATCCGGCAGACGTGAGGCGCACCCCGCGACCCGAACGTTCGAGCAGTACGATCCCGGTATCCGCTTCGAGCGCACGCAGTCGGTGGCTGATCGCACTCTGCGTCAGGTGAAGCGCGCTCGCGGCCTTCGTTACGCTGCCGGAGCGCGCGATCGCTTCGAGTGCCTCGAGCGCCGCTAGGCTGGGGACTGGCATGTATGAAAATCTCTCATGAGTGAGCGCCAAACGTTTCGCTTTTCTTTTGGCCGGCGCGAACCAAGTTGGATGTATGAACACCGCGACCCAAATCCGGTCGCCGGAACGGCCGGCGTCCGTCTCGCTGAAAGCGGTGATGGCTGCGACAGGCTTCGCCATGGCGCTCTGGCTCACGCTCCACATGCTCGGCAATTTGCTCGTGTTCGCTGGGCCCGAGGTGATGAACGCCTACTCGGTGAAGCTGCGTGACACGGGCTTGCTCTGGCCGATGCGCCTCGCGTTGGTCGCGATTCTCGTGGTGCACGTAACCTGCGCCGTGCTCACGACGCGGCAAGGTTGGGCAGCCCGACCGCTGCGCTATCGCAAGGCGCTGCGCCACCACGCTTCGAGTTGGGGCGCGCGCTCGATGCGAGTCGGCGGCGTGTTGCTGCTTGCGTATCTCGGCTACCACGTCGGGCAACTCTACGGCGTCGGGCATGCGTCGTACGTGCCGGGCGACGTCTACCACAACCTCGAGAGCGTCTTACGCGCGCCGCTTCACGTCGCGCTGTACGTTCTCGCGACAGCCTTCGTCACCTTGCATCTCGCGCACGGTCTCGGCAGTGCGTTGATCACGCTGGGTGTGATTCCCGGCCGCCGTCGGCGGCTGGTGGAGCGTGCGTTACGAGGGTGGGTGTGGATCGTGACGCTCGGCTTTGCGGTCGAGGCGGTCGCACCGATGCTGGGCCTCGTCGGCTGAGCGCGGCGGCTGTCGCTCAGGCTGTGCCGCGCACCATCGTGCTGAGGCGTGCTGCGTACGTGTTGCTCCCGTCGCAGATCTTGGCGTGAACTGCCGCCGCGAGTCGCTCGCGACGCGGAACATCGTGACAGAGCACACGCGCTCGCGTGACGAGATCTGCCGGGGTCGTGTAGTAGCCGACGCAGTCGTCCTCGGCGCCGAAGATCTCGCGATGCTCTTCGGTATCTTCGACCAACATGCAGGCGCGCATCGCCGGAAGCTCGAAGCTGCGCATCGCGTGGCCGTCGCGGTTGGCCGCGCGCCCCATGCACAAGTTCACTTTAGCGCCGCCCACCGCCGCGCGAAGCTCGCGTTCGAAGACGATCCCGCGGTGGTACGGGCGCGTGTAAGGGTGTCGCTCCCAAAAGCTCCCGTAGAGCTTCGTCCACAAGTCCGAGTGCAAGAGCGGTTGAACCAATGCGGTGCGATCCGCGTCCGCTGCGCCCACGAACGCGACGTCGCAGGAAAAGCGCGCGCGCTCGTCCTCGGTGAGCTCGACCGGGAAGTGAATCTCCGGGTTGTATCCGAACGGCAAGTACCGCACGTCCGAACAACCGTGAGCCCGCAAGTCGGACAGATTGGCTTTGCGGGGCGAGTAGACCGTGTCGTAGGCGCGCAGCGCAGCCCAAAAGAAGTGCGCGCCGTTCGCGCGGTTCCACGGATCGTCGGTCAGGTAGTTGATGCATCGCACACCGCGCGTCTGAATCGCCCGAATCGCACGGGCGTGCAGCGGTGCGATTCCGGTCGTGAGCAGAACCGTAGGTTTGGTGGCCAGGCTCAGCTTTACGACGCGCCTCGAGAAGCGCTCGAGCGCGGTCGGACGTTTGCCCCCGAAGTGATAGCTCAAGCGTTGAAGCAGCTCGGGGCCGCTCCAGGCATCGCGCGTGTCTGCCGTATCGAAGGCCATCTCGCAGCTGCGAGCTGCGGCAGCCAAGTGCGCGCCCATGTGTTCGGGAGCGAGATTCGCGACGAGGAGTAAGCGTTCAGGTTCGCTCACGGATCAAATGCTCTGGTTCAGCACGCGAAAGGGCGGGGCGCTCGCAACCCGTTGCTGGACGAGCGCGCGTTCGCGGACGAACAGCGAGTTGCCGCCGGACGTCGGCGACGTTGCAAGCTCGAGGCGGCGCTCTCGCGGCGCGTAAGTGCAGCGCTCGAATCCGTTTGCGGTCATGAGCGACAGTAGCTCGGAGTCCGAACGATCGTAACGGGCGCCGTACGCGTTGAGCTCCATGATTACGCAGTGCAGCCCGGGATTTGCGAGCGTCGCCGTGGCACCTCGCAATACTTCGCGCTCATAGCCTTCCACGTCGAGTTTGAGGAGGAACGGCACATCGCGAAGCACGCTGTCCAATGTTTCGACTGGGACGGACATCGTCGGAGTCGCCCCCTGCGCCGAGCCCGCGATCACGTGATTGATCGTATCGAGGGCTGTCGTCATCACGACTTCGCCCGGCTCGGCACCCACACACGTGCGGCGCAGATCGACGCGCGACTCGATCGCGTTGAGCGCGAGGTTGTCGCGCAGCGCGATGTTCGTCGCGGGGATCGGCTCGAACGCAACCACTCGCGCGCCCACGACTTTCGCGGCGAGAACGCTGTACGTTCCGACGTTCGCGCCGACGTCTACGAACAGATCGCTCGGGCGGAGCGCGTGCAGTAGAAACGCCATGTCCTCGAACTCGTGTAGCCCGGCGTAGACGTTGCCAGTGGCTCCGGTCATGCCGGGTCGAACGAGCAAGCGCGCGTCGTTCACGAAATCGACTGCGACGCTTCCCGACAGGATGCGGCTCCCGAGCTGCCAGCGCAGGTACCGCGCCGCGGCGGCGACTGGGCTGCGCCTCGTGAGCGGATGCTGGAGCAGAAAGCGGAAGGTGGTGAGGGGGCCGAAGGTCACGAGGGTCAGCCGCGGGGCGGCGAGCTAGGCCGGCGCGCGCGGGAGCGGCATTCTCCGCAATCCGACCCGGGCTGGTCAACCCGGCTAGTTACGTGAACCGACAGGGAATTTCGGAAGGGTTGGCCGGTCCGTTTGGCCCGGATGGACTGTGTTGGTTCTGCAGCTATCGGCTGCGCCGATCCGACGGTGTGGGCGCAACGACGCGGAACCTTTGCTGCAGCCCATAGCTGCAATCGGAGGGTGCGAAATACCACGCGGGGCATTGTGTCCAAGTGCTTGGAATTGCAGTTGCGAGTGTTTACGTCTTAGTCGAGGGAAGCAGTCATGCCGATCGTAGCGCCAGTATCTCCAATCTCGCCTGCCGACGTTACGCGGCAGGTTCTGGGTCGCGCTCAACTGGAGCGTTCGCAACTGGAGCGTGCTCAGCTCGAGCGCGCGCAGCTCGAACGCCAGCAAGCAGAGCAAGCCGCTGCGGCGGCGCAGGCGGAAGCCGCACGAACTCAGCTGGGCGTCAACGACGATCCGCTCGATCGAGCGCAGCAAGACGTGCTGGATCAGCAGACGGATCCGGATCCGACTCTGCTGAACGAGCGGCTTCTGGCGGACCAGCGCGCCGCGCTCGTGGATGCGGCGCTGATGCGCGACGACAGCATTCAAGTGGACGCCGAAGCATCGCGTCTCGAAGCGCAGCAGCAGCAGCTCGATCAGATTCAGCAGAACCAAGCCCAAGTTCAGCAGCTCGCGAACGACCGGATTCAAGAAGCGCAAGCGCAGCGCGAAGATGCGATTCGCGAGCAGGGCGAGCAGGTCCGAGCCCAGCGAGAAGCGGAGCGGCTAGAGACTGAGCAGGCAGAGGCCGACCGGATCGAAGCGCAGCAGGTCGAAGAAGACCAGGAAGCGCAGCGCATCGAAGACGATCAGCTGGAAGCCGATCAGATCGCGCAGCAGGATGCGGAGCGTCTCGAGGCGCAACAGGTCGAGGAGGACCAGGAAGCGCAGCGCATCGAAGACGAGCAGCTCGAGGCCGACCAGATCGAGCAGGACGAGCAGGAGCGACTGGAAGCGCAGCGTGTCGAGAGTCAGCGGGTCGAGGCGCGGCAGACGGACCGAGTCGAAGCCGAACGTCTGCAGACGCAGCGTCTGGATGAGGAGCGGCGAACGGACCGAGCCGAAAACGAGCGCGCGGAGGCAGAGCGTGTTCAGCAGCAACGTGAGGCCGACCGAATCTTGTCCGAGCGGGCGAGGGTCGACGGGCTCCAGTCCTATCGGACTGAGTCCGAGCGGGCCGTAGCGGAGGCGAATAACACGGTACAAGCCGAGGCGGCGCGGCCGCTCGCGGATCAGCTGCAAGCTGCGCGTGACCGAATCGAGCAGCTCGAGCTGACGCGAATCGATCGCGTCGACATTTCGGTGGATACGCTGATCATCATGCAGCAGGGCGCTAGCACCATGGGGTGATCGTGATAGTCGCTCCGAGTTGGAGCGCATCCGCTCCAACTCGTGAGTGACCGGCGATGCGTCGAGACGCGAACGCCGGTGTGTCCGTGGTGTACGGGCCGATCAGCAGTCGCAGTCCTCCGGAGCTCGGTGTTGGGCCTACGCACAGGGACTCGGTTTCTGCGACATTTTGCCTCCAGATTTCAGCCGCGGTAGAGCTTGCGGGGCCCGGATTCCGTCCCCAGGATCGAGTATCGGGTTCGGTTCCCGCGGGCTGGGGGCTCAATGCCATGCGACTCGTCGTCTTCTCATCGAGCATGGTCGTATTTGCAGCGCTGATCGGCGCCTGCCGCGGGGAGCTCGTGTGTACGGAAGAGATCCGCGTCGCAGTTCGCGTCCATATCTCGTCCCCCGACTACCTGCCGGTCGATCGCGTGACTGCAGAGCGATCGCGCGAGTCTGACTGTGATGCGTCGTCGATCGAATCGGATGCGTCGACCGACGAGACGTATCGCTGTAACGAACAGGGCGGCGGCGAGTATACGATTCGCGTTTACAGCGGTGATCAGGTGTGGACCAACGAAGCGTACGTTCGGGCGAACGAGTGTCACACCACCGAGATCGCAGACGTCGACATCCTGATGGACTCAGCGACGGCTCAGGCTGACTAACATCAGCACTAGGGCCGATAGCTGTAAGCGCGTGGTGAACGCGGCGCTTGAAGTCGCGGCTCGATCATTGCGACCCAGTCGCACAACACGCCGCGCGTTTTTCGCGGATCGATCATGTCGTGTACGCCGAAGGATTCAGCTGCTGCAAACGGCGAGCGTGCGGACAGGATCTTGTCTTCCAGCTCGCGCCGGCGTGCTTCCGGATCGGGGGCCGCTTCGATCTCGCGACGGAACGCCACCGCAACTCCGCCTTCGACCGGCAGTGCGCCCTGTTCCGCGCTCGGCCACGCGATGCGCATGCCGCCCGGCCCGAAGTGGGCGCCGCCCGCGACGCCGAAGACCTTGCGCACGATCACACTGATCCACGGAACAGTGGACTGCATGACTGCGAACATCAACGAGACACCGTGACGGATCGTCGCTGACTTCTCTGCGTCGGGCCCGATCATGAAACCCGGCTCGTCCACGAAGCTGACGATCGGAAGGCCGAACGTGTCGCACGTATCGATGAAGCGGCGAACCTTTTGGGCGCCGTCCGCAGTCATCGAGCCGGCGTAGAAGTACGGGTCGTTTGCGATCACGCCGACGGGTTGGCCCAGAACGCGCGCGAGTGCGGTGATCTGCGTGCGGCCATACAGCGGCGCGATCTCGAACAGCGAGTCGCGATCGAGCACGAGCTCCAAGATTCGCCGCATCTTGTAGATCCGGCGCCGATCGCGCGGGATGATCGAGAGGAGTTCTTCGGCTTCGCGCCCAGGCGGATCGTCGCACGCACTCACCGGTGCACGCTGCGTTGCGTTCGTCGGCAGATAGCTCAAGAAGCGGCGAATTTGTTCGAACACTGCGCGTTCGTCGGTTGCGACGTTGTCGACGACTCCGCTCTTGAGGTGCACGTCGGGCCCGCCGAGTTGTTCCTTCGTGAGCTTGACGCGCAAGGCGCGCTCGACGAGTGCGGGTCCGCCGATCAGTACTTGCGACGTCTTGCTCGTCATGAGCGACAAGTGTGAGGCGACTAAACGCGCAGCGGGCATGCCAGCAACTGCGCCGAGTGCTGCGCTCACGACCGGCGCTTGCCCCATCGCGCGCATGATCGACATGAAGCGCGGAGCGGCGGCATCGGGTCCGGGATCGGGTGGTGCCGATTGCCCGCCTGCAGGCCGAGCGACGCTTCCCCCGCCGCCTTCGAGCAGCCGAATCATCGGCAGTTGGTATTGGCAGGCGAGATCTTCGAGGAACACGCTCTTCCGATTGCCGGCAGGCGAGGGTGATCCGCCGCGGAGCGTGAAGTCCTCGCCCCCGACGACGACTGGCCGGCCATCGATCTTGCCGAAGCCGAGGACGTAGTTCGCGGGCGAAAACGACTGAAAATTGCCCTCGGCATCGCGGTGCGTGTAGCCGGTGATCGGGCCCGATTCGCGGAACGAGCCGGTGTCGAGCAGTGCATCGATACGTTCGCGTACGGTGAGGCGACCTGCGTCGTGCTGCTTTGCGACGCCTTCAGCGCCGCCTAGCTCTGCTGCTGCACGCCGTCGTAACTCGATGCCTTTTAGCTCTTCTTCCCAGCTCATCGCGCCGGGAGCTTAGTACGCTTCGCAGCGCGCGGCTTTGCCGATTTCTTCGGGATTTTTGAGGCCGATTTCTGCTTTTTTGGGACAGGCGCCGCTGCGCCTTCTTTCACGCGCATCGCGGCCAGCTTGGCGATTAGGTCGAACGGGATCGGCTCGTCGAGCGGGAACCTCAGCGTGCCGCGGCCGGCTTCATAGCTGGCGATCTCTTTCTTGAACGCGTCCATGCCCTTCGTGCGCGGGAAGATCGAGATGTGATTATTGAACGCCGCGAAGTAGATCAGATTGCCGTTCAGAACGTAGGTCGGGATTCGATACTTGATGGTCTCTTCGGCGGCGGGAGCGGCTTTGCGGATCAGCGACCGGATCTTCTTGAGGTGTTTCTGAACATCCGGTGGGAAACCGGCGATGTACGAGTCGATGGTTTCGGTTTTGGAGGGCGCTTTTTTCATGCCCGGTCAGGGTAAGCCATCCGACTGTCAAAGCTACGCTCGCTCGGTCGACAGCTCGGCTCGGCAGTGCGATGAGCGGAAGCGCGATGTCGAGCAGCGGAAAATCTCGCGATGTTTCGCAGATTCGAGGCGCGATGCTCCATCTCTGGGCTCCGCCGGTCTCGATCACCCACGTAGAGTGCCCAGTTCTGAACGTTCACGCGAAGTGTCGAGCCGGAACGTGCTCGGCCCACTCGAACATGTAACTCGAATCGGCAGGATGCGATGATTGTTGGAACTAATCGGACTAGTTGCTCGCGCGTGGTGTTGCTGTTCGCGTTGGCAGCCGTCTGCGGATGCGGGGACGACGAAGGCTCCTCCCGTCGCGGTGACGCCGCCGCGGATGCGGCTCCGAGCGGCGGGACCGATGCCGGTAGTGCCGGAGCGGGCGGTTCGAATACAACGCGCGGCCGGACCGCAACGAAGCTCGCAGACGGAATCGTAGGCAAAGAGTGCACGCAAGCGTCTGACTGTGGGGCCGGGAGCTGCATGCAGACCATCCAGGTCGTGAACACGCCGTATCCTGGCGGCTACTGCACCGGTAGTTGTTATAGCGATGGCGACTGCGGTGCCGAAGGCGTGTGTCAGCCGGGCATCTTGGGTCGGGCGGGTTCGTGTTATCTGCGCTGCGACGTGGAGCGCGGGTGTCCGCGTGATGGCTACCGGTGTCGCGTGGTCGCGGACGTCGCGCGATGTATCGCTGCGCCCGAGCCGCTCGCAGACAACATCGCAGGTGCGGCGTGCGCGAGTGATGCAGATTGTGGTGGCGGCGCGATGAGCTGCACCTCGATGATCGGTGCGTATCCCGCTCCAGGCGGTTACTGCAGCGAGTCGTGTGCGGTCAGCGAGGACTGCGGCGCTGGTGGCGTCTGCATCAACGGAATTAGCATCGTCACGATCAGTTCGGGTAAATGTATGAAGTCGTGTTCGACCACAGCCGACTGCCGCGAAGGTTACGTGTGTAATCCATTCGGCGGCCCGTCGAGTGACGGTCCCGGTGCATGCACGCCGATTTTCGAGGACTCCGACGCGGGTGAGCCGTAACGTTCGCGCGTTGTGTCTGTGCCCAATCGGGAGCAAGCCTCGCCCCGCACGCGAGCTCGTCCTACGATCCAATCCTTGCTGTGGGCAAGTCCGGTGACGCTCGTCAGGTTTGGGCTGGACGAGGTGCTCTTGGGTCGTGCGAACGCGGTCATACCGGAGATTTGAGCGAGCGCCACGCACGTTTGCGCGGCTTGCTGTGGTGACTTGAAGAAGGCGACCGGCGTTGCTACGCACGGCTTGTGTCCTTTGTTCGCACCCGCGTTTTGATGTTCGCGTCTTGGTTTGCTGCGGCGCTGCTCGCCGCGTGTGATGGATCTGGCGGACAAGCCGTAACGTCTCAGGATGTGGCTGGCGCTGGCGGTGCTGCGGCTCCGCCCAGCGCTGGAGTGAGCGGCGGCGTGGCGGGTTCCTCCGGCGCTGCGGGAACGGCCGGTGCTGCAGCTGGGAGCGGCGGGAGCGTGAGCGCGGGCGCTGCGGGGGGCGGCGCGGCGCAGGCCGGTAATACTGGAACGATCGCGGGTAGCGGCGGAGCAGGCAGCGGCGGAGTCGCTGCTGCGGGTGCTGGATCAGCCGCCGGCGCGAGTGCGGCAGGGAGCGGCGGCGCTGCCGGTGCGGGCGGTGCAGCTGGGGGCCCGAGTGGACCGCCCAGTCCCGACCCGAAGTTTCTCGTACCCGCGACCGGTCCATGTCCCGAATTCCGCGACGGCTACGCGATGTTCGCGCCGGACGGCAAGCAGCGCCGCGTGCTGCTGTACGCGGCACCGAAGCCGGATCTGCACGGCCCGCTGATCATCTCGTGGCACAGCACGTTGCCGAACCCGGAAGATGCGGTGGCCTGGATCGGGCAAAGCGTGATCAATGAGATCAAAGCGCAAGGTGGAATCGTCGCTGCGCCTGCGACTGCTGACCCGACTTCGACGCGACCTTGGGACAACACGCCGATGGGTCCGAGGAACACGGACTCCGATCAGCGGCTGATGGACGAGATCGTGGCGTGCGCGGTGAGCAAAGTCGGAATCGACGTGCGTCGCATCCACGCGACTGGGATGAGCGCCGGCGGATTGAAAACCGCGCAGGTGAGTTTGCGCCGGTCCGGCTATCTCGCGAGTGTCGTCGTCTACTCAGGCGGATTGACTGCGGGCGATAACCCACCCGATCAAGATCCGAACAACCCGGTAGCGGCGATGATTTTGTACGGGGGTGTGACTGACATCTCGCCCGTCGACGGCATCAACTATACGGACGCGAGCAACCGCTATCTCGACACGATGCAAGCGCGGGGGAGCTTTGCGTTTTTGTGCAATCACGGGGGCGGCCACAGCGTGCCGAGCGATTCGCAAGCGAGCGCGTGGAAGTTTCTGCAGGATCATCCGTTCGGAACGAAGCCGTCGCCCTACGCGCTGCAGCTGCCTAGCGGATTCTTGCGGTATTGCGCGTTGCCGATGCCCTGAGGTCACGCAGCAGTTCGTTTGCCGGCGACTGCGGTGATGCGCGCGCCTTCGTGGCGAATGCCTTGCGGAGTCAGATAGCGTTCCAGTTCTGTCGCGATCTCAACGCGGGCTCGCTCGCGCAGCGCCAGCGGCAGATGACCGAGCAAGTTGCCGAACGAGCTTGCTTCCGCGTGCCGCAGGGCAGCCTCGGGATTGGCGTGCAACGTCGAATTGGGTTCGATCGTCATTGTCACAGCTTCGAAACCCGCGTCGCGCAAGAGTCGGGTGAGCTCGTCTGCGCTGACGCGATGCAACTGACTTACTCGAACACTCAGATAGTCTTTGTAGGCAGGCTGAGAGAGCACCTGCTCCTGGATCCGCTGAATCCGCGTCGGATGATCTTTACTCACGGTGGAGATCCCGAGCTTGCCGCCGACCTTCAGCAGTCGATGCAGATTCCGGAGTGGCTCGAGCTTCTCCGAGAGCCAGTGAAACACTGCGTTGAGGTAGATGACGTCGAACGACTCGCGCGCGCAGAGTTTCAACCCGCTCGCGTCGTCGACGGCGAAGGTGAGGTTGGATGTTGCTTTTCGCTGCGCAATGTCGATTCGCAACGGAAGTGGATCGACGGCGAACACCTGGCCACTCGGCCCGACGAGGCCAGCGACGTATTCGGCCAACAGACCGGTGCCGCAGCCGACGTCGAGTACGTGTGCGCCCGGAGCGATTCCGATGCGGCCCACGAGCAACTTGCCGGCTTTCAGTTGCCGGTCGACGCTTGCGTGCTCGTAGTGGTCGGCGAGGTCTGGCGTGTCATTGAACAGACTGGCGTTGGGCATTTGAATCGCCTGCGGTGTGCAGCCACTCTAGCTAGAGCATAACCCGTTCCGTCGCGTGGCCGACCCGCGGCATACTCGGGATCGCATGGACTACGAGCAGATCTACGCTGAGCACGCCGATCGCTACGACGCACTCGTTGCAGCGGAGGACTGCGACCACTCTTCGGAGACGAGTTTGCGCGTCGTGTCGAGGCCGAGCAGTGGATGCGCGTTCCGGAGTGCACGGGGATCTGGTGGCGTCGAAGTGTCTAGTCCCCGTTAGGAATGAAACGGCTTCGCAGCTGCGCCCGCCCGCAGCCCACAGCGGCGGGTTCGTGAAGTTCAAGGATGTGCTTCTTCAGGGCGCTTGGGTGGGTTCGCCTCCAAGTCGTCGACCTCTTCGTCAGTCAACAACCTCGACCTCGTCAGAAAGCGCACTCCGAGCGGCGCCTCCAACGAGAACCCACCACCTCGACCTGGCACTACATCGATCGTCAGGTGCGTGTGCTTCCAGTATTCGAACTGGTCCGCACCCATGTAGAACGGACAACCCGCAATCTCGCCCAAGAACACGTCCCGCGAACCGATTCGAAATTCGCCTAGCGGGTAACACATGGGCGAGCTGCCATCACAACAACCTCCGGACTGGTGAAACATCAGCGCGCCGTTTGCGGCTCGCAACGTCTCGATCACCTTCGCTGCTTCGGCTGTGACGGCAACTCGCTCAGTCATGTCATCACCTCAAAAGAAGCCAAGCGCCTTGGGGCTGTAGCTCCACAACAGGTTCTTGGTCTGCTGATAATGGCTGAGCATCATGCTGTGATTCTCACGCCCGATGCCTGACTGTTTGTATCCGCCGAACGCGGCGTGCGCCGGATACAAATGGTAGCAGTTCGTCCACACGCGGCCCGCCTTGATCGCACGACCGGCACGATAGGCCGTGCTGCCGTCTCGCGACCACACACCGGCACCTAGGCCGTACAACGTGTCGTTCGCAATCGCGATCGCATCATCGAAATCCTTGAACGGCGTGACTGACACGACCGGTCCGAAGATCTCTTCCTGGAACACGCGCATGCGGTTATGTCCTGCAAGGATCGTCGGCTCGACGTAGTAGCCTTGCTCGAGCTCGCCACCCAACATCGCACGCTTGCCGCCCGTCAGAACCTTTGCGCCCTCTTTCTGGCCGATGTCGAGGTACGACAAGATCTTCTCCAGCTGATCCGACGAGGCTTGTGCGCCGATCATCGTCGAGGTCTCGAGCGGATGACCTTGCTTGATCTTTTGCGTGCGTGCGACCGCGCGATCCATGAACTTGTCGTAGATGGACTGCTGCACGAGCGCACGCGATGGGCACGTGCACACTTCACCTTGGTTCAGCGCGAATAGCGCGAAACCTTCGAGCACCTTGTCGAAGTACTCGTCGTCCGCGTTCATGACGTCCGCAAAGAAGATGTTCGGACTCTTGCCACCGAGCTCGAGTGTGACCGGCAACAGGTTCTCACTCGCGTATTGCATGATGAGGCGTCCGGTCGTGGTCTCACCGGTGAACGCGACCTTCGCGACGCGCGGGCTCGAGGCGAGCGGCTTACCCGCTTCGACACCAAATCCGTTCACGACGTTCAGCACGCCGGGCGGCAGCAGGTCCGCGATCAGCTCAGCGAAGATCAGGATCGTGAGCGGCGTTTGCTCGGCCGGTTTCAGCACCACACAGTTGCCTGCGGCGAGCGCGGGCGCAAGCTTCCACGTCGCCATCAGCAGCGGGAAGTTCCAAGGAATGATCTGCGCGACGACGCCGAGAGGCTCGTGGAAATGGTAGGCGACGGTGTCTTCGTCGATCTGCGAGATGCCACCTTCTTGCGCGCGAATCGCTCCCGCGAAGTAGCGGAAGTGATCGACTACGAGCGGTAAGTCGGCGTTCACCGTTTCGCGGATCGGCTTGCCATTGTCGAGTGTCTCGAGTGTCGCGAGCCGCTCGAGGTTCGCTTCGACGCGGTCCGCGATCTTGTTCAAGATGTTCGCGCGCTCGGTCACCGAGGTCCTGCCCCAGGCAGGTGCGGCTTTGTGCGCTGCATCGAGGGCAGCCTCGATGTCTTCAGCGGTTCCGCGCGCGACCTCACATAGGGGCTTGCCAGTGATCGGGCTCGGATTCGAGAAGTACTGCCCCTTCACGGGCGGCTTGAAAGTGCCACCGATGAAGTTTCCGTAGCGCGGCTTGATTTCAACGCCTTTGATGGCCTCCGCAGTCGTAGTCGGAACTGGCATGTACGCCTCCTCGGTTCGGGTTTACGCGAGCTTCACCCACACTGGATGCACGCGCTGAGCCAGCGATTTTTCCGAGGAAGTTCAGCGGCGAAACCGGGAGATGGGACACATGTCGCGCGACAGCTGTCGCGCGTTAGCTCTGCCGGGGGCTCTGGCTCGCGCTCGTCTTGTCGTTCGACTTGCTGTCGGACTTGTCATCCGACTTCTGCTTCGACTTGTCTTCGCTCTGATTCGACCGATCCGCCGTCGGCGCTTGCTGTTGCGGCTGTTTCTCGGCTTGCTTCATCCCGTCGCACAGCTCGCTCGGGGCCTGCTCGGCACTAGCCAGCGTCGGTAGGCTCATGGCGGCCGCGATGAGGAGTGCGCTGCCGCTGCGTCGGATCAATGACATGTGAGGCTCCTGGGGTTGGGACCGATGCAGTTGTCTGCACCAGACAATCCATGTGGCTCCTCGATCGGGATCTGACAAGGGGACGGAATACGTTTACGTGGTGACGCCGTTATGCAGGGGCGTGCCGCGCTTCCCAAGTGATCTCGACTGCGGGATCCAGCGTCGCGCGCACCGAACAATACTTTTCTACGGCGAGACTGACCGCGCGCTGAAGTTTATCGTTTTCCACGACACCGTGCGCTGTGAACACGAGTTTGACGGTTTTGTAAGGTGCGGGCGTCGCGTCCTTGCGCACACCTTCGATCTCAATTGTCAGACGCTCGAGCGCTTGTTTTTGTTTCCGCAGGATGTGCACGACATCCATCGCGCTGCAGCTCGCGAGCGCTGCGAGCAGCACTTCCATCGGCCGCATTCCGCGGTTTTCTCCGCCGATATCGGGCGATCCATCCACGATCAGCTTCGCGCCCTCCGAAGCCGTAGCCTCGAACGCAGCCGCGCCGATTTGTTCGAGGCGCACCGTGTGTTTCTTCTCGGTCATGAAACCAACCTCTTAGCCGCCGGCGAACAGCGGCGATGAGATGTAACGATCGCCGCGATCGCACAAGATGCAAACCACGACGCCCGACTGATCCGCCGCTTCGAGCTCGCGACACAAGCTTCGCGAAGCCCACACCGCGCCGCCCGAGCTCGGACCGGTGAGCACGCCCGACTCACGCGCGAGCGAACGCGCGGTGTTCTCGGCATCAGTTTGTGTCACTTCGACGATACGGTCGACGCGCGACGGCTCGAAGATCGCGGGCAGGTATTCCTTGGGCCAGCGGCGAATCCCCGGAATCTGCGAACCTTCCGCCGGCTGACAGCCGACGATTTGAACGCTGGGGCTCTGCTCCTTCAGATAGCGCGAACAGCCCATGATGGTCCCCGTGGTTCCCATCGCGCTCACGAAGTGCGTGACGGTCTGCTTCGTGTCGCGCCAGATCTCCGGCCCGGTGCTCAGATAATGAGCGCGCCAATTGTCCGGGTTACCGAATTGATCGAGCATGACGTAACCGCCAGCCGCCACTTTGGCGCGCGCATAGTCGATCGTGCCTTCCATGCCTGCCGATTCCGGCGTGAGAATTACCTTTGCGCCGTACGCGCGCATGGTGTGGACGCGTTCGGCAGTCGCATTGTCCGGCATCACGAGCTCGATCGCGTAGCCACGTGCAGCGGCGACCATCGCGAGTGCGATACCGGTGTTGCCGCTGGTCGGCTCGATGAGTCGCACGCCTGGCTTCAGCTGGCCGCGCTCTTCGGCACCGAGGATCATCGAGCGCGCAGGCCGGTCTTTCACGCTACCCGCGGGATTGTTCCCTTCGAGCTTTCCGAACAGCCGAATGTCACGCCTGCCGACGCCGGTCGGCAGCTCGACCAGGGGTGTCTCGCCGACTGTGTCGATGATCTGCATGTGTTGTGATGTTACCACACGGCGTACTGGTGAATTGCGAGCAACTCCGCGGTTTCGACCTGCATTTCGCAGGAATACGACCGCCTGCTTGCAACTTCATGAGCGGTCGCGCACGGTGCAAAGGCAGCTGGGTAAGCTGTTCAACCGCCGGACGCGAGGAGCGCTAGCATGGCTAATGCGCGACACGAGGAGCAGCGGCTTACGCTCAAAGCGTGGGACCGAGCCATCGTTCGAGGTGCAGCAGTCGACGGCGACGTGAAGCTGGACGTCGCGCAGAGTTGGCAGCGGTGCTTGGCGGGGCGGCTGAATCCCGGATTGCCGCAGGCGCCGCTCGTGCTCGACGACGATGCGTTGCACGCGAGGCGTGAGCTGTCGTGGTTTCGTCTGGCCCAAACCGTGCTCGCGCCGCACATCGAAGCAGTCGCTGGCTGTGGACACGTGTTGACGCTGTTTGACGCTGACGGCTGCATGCTCTCGTGTGCTGGTGATCCCGGTACGCTCGAGATTTTGCGCGATATCCAGTTCATGCCCGGCTCCAACTGGCGTGAGTCGGTAGCGGGGACAAATGGCCCGGGCACAGCGCTCGCGCTGCGGCGCCCGATCCACGTGATCGGCGCGGAGCACTACTGCGAGGCCTGGCATCCGTGGCATTGCGCGGCGGTCCCGTTGTTCGACCCACTGACGCGCGAGTTGATCGGTGCGCTGGATATCTCGGGCGATCAGCGCACGGCGCATCCGTACGCATTGTCGCTCGCAACCGCGCTCGCGCGGTCGATCGAGCAAGCGGTGCTACTCGAAGCGCAGCGCGCTCATCGAGTCGAGCAACCTTCTTCGACCATCAAGTTCATGCCGCCATCGGCGGCGACGCGTTACGATCTCGACGACTTGCTCGGCAGCCATCCCTTGCTGCAGGAGTCGCGTCGGCTTGCCGAACTCGCGAGCCAAAATCGCTTGCCGGTCTTGTTGCTCGGCGAATCCGGCGTTGGCAAGGAAGTCGTGGCGCAAGCCATTCACGGGCGCAGTGCGCGTGCACAGCGGCCGTTCGTCGCGGTCAACTGCGGTGCGATCCCGGGCGAGTTGATCGAGAGCGAGTTGTTCGGCTACGTCGCCGGCGCATTTTCCGGCGCACAGCGTGGGGGAGCGAAGGGCAAGTTCGAGGCCGCGGACGGCGGCAGCCTGTTTCTCGACGAGATCTGTGATCTGCCGATGCCCGCTCAAGCAGCGTTGTTGCGCGTGCTTCAGGAGCGTCAGATCACGCGCGTGGGAGCGAACCAGCCGCGGTTCGTGGACGTTCGCATCTTGGCGGCGACGCATCGCGATCCGCGTGCCGAGATCGCAGCGCAGCGGTTTCGTTCGGACTTGTACTACCGGTTGAACGTGCTCTCGATCACGTTGCCACCGCTGCGTGCGCGTGCATCTGACATCGTGCTCCTCGCCCGGCGCTTTTTAGTCGCGGCGGAGCGGGAGACCGGGCGGCGTGTGACGTTGGCGCCGGAGGCCGAGCAGGCGCTGATCCGTTACGGGTGGCCGGGAAACGTGAGAGAGCTCGAGAATCTGATGTTCCGGATCTCGGCGACGAGTGCGAATGAAGTGGCGACGTTGGCAGATCTGCCGGTTGAGCTGCGTGCCGCGGGCGCCGAAGAGTCGGCATCGCCTGCAGCCGACGGCGGCGGACACGAAGATCCGAGGAAACTCGAGTTGATCTCGGTGGTGCGAGGCGCGCGGACGATGGCCGAAGCGGCGGCGCGTTTGGGCGTCACGCGAAGCACGCTGTACAGGCGGCTAGAGCGTTTCGGCTTGTATCCGAGTCGTTGGGTGGCGGGCGCGAATCCCCGCGAAGACGACTAAACCAAGCAGCGTCCGCCTGAGGTCGTAGCTGCTAGTTGGCGGCGTTCGGGTCCCCCGCCTGCGCCCCTGCGCGAGCTGCCGGCGATCGCTCTGCCGAACTTTCGGCACCTGCCGCCGCGGCGACATCGCGTTGCGGGCCTGTATCGGCGATCACACTTGCCGATACGCAAAACGTCAACGCCGTCTTCGGTGCGCCGCAAGCCG
>Ga0193752_1000928_pt1 | contig 26037 bp, 22 predicted proteins | sample H1c1metaG_FD_144924 | JGI IMG/M metagenome (GOLD analysis project Ga0193752, IMG submission 144924) | Soil microbial communities from a riparian zone of the East river system, Colorado, United States - H1c1 | ecosystem: Environmental > Terrestrial > Soil > Riparian zone | place: USA: East River...
CCATTGAGCGGCAGGTCCGGAAAGGGGCGGTAGGTGGAGAACTGGATCTCGAGCGCGCGGCAGGCGTCGTCATAGCGTTCAGCGTCCGCCTCCGTCCACCAGTGGGTCAACGCCCCATTGGCGTCGTATTCGGCGCCCAGCGTGTCGACGAAATGACTGAGCTCGTGACCGAAGATCGCGCCGATCGCACCGTAGTTAGCCGCCCCCGACGCCGCCAGGTCGAACTTCGGCGCTTGCAGCAACCCGGCAGCGAAGTTGTATGAATTCCGCAGGAAATTCAGCGCGCCTCCTGCCGATTGCGGGCTGATGCCCCACTCGTGCCGGTCGACCGGACGGTCCAGCCGCGCCAATGCGAGGTGATAGTTCCAGGCGTCGATGCGCCGCACGTTTCCGAATGCATCGTGGCGGTCGATGGCAAGCGCGGAGTCGTCAGGCCATTTGTCGGGATATCCGATGCCGAAGTACAGCGTGTTGAGTTTCGCCTGCGCCAGCGTCCGGCTGGATTCTGTCATCCACTGCGCGTTTTCGACCCGCCGTCGGAACGCGTCGAGCACGTTCGCGAGAATCGCCTGCACGTTGGCCTTTGCTTCGTACGGAAAATGCTTCTCGACGTACAAACGGCCCACCACGAGCGGCATCAGCCGGTTGGTGGCATCGAAGGCGCGTTGCGCGCGCGTCTGCGCCGCGTCCGCGCCGCGAAAGCCGCGTTCCGCCGCCGCGAATCGCGACGGCAACACCTCGGCGTATCGATCGACGAGATGGAATCGTAGATAGTCGCGCCAGGTCGCCAGCGGCTCCGAGGCGATCAATGCGGCGGTGCCCGACAGCGCCGCGGGCTGCCACGCGACGAAGTCGTCGTGCTGTGCGAGACCGGCCGCGGTGAAGAAGGCATTCCAATCCATGCCCGGCGCACGCACCGGAAACTCCGCGCGCGTCCAGTGCTGATCGGCGTTCTGCTCCCGGGCCGACGTCTCGTCCGTGGCGTGGATCCGCGCGAGCGCCGTTTCGAGGGACAGCACCGCCGCGGCGCGCTGCTGGGCGCGGTCGAATCCGGCCAGGGTGAGCATCCGCGCGACGTACTGCTGATAGCGATAACGCGAGGCTTGCGCCGCCGCCGAGTCGTTCAGATATGAGTCGCGATCCGGCAGGCCCAGCCCGCCCTGCAGAAGATAGGCAAAGTTCTTCGTCTCGCCGTGGATCCCATAATCCACGGCCAGGCCGATCAGGTTGTGCTTCGACGAATAGACCCCGAAGTTCATGGGATCGACGTCGGTGGGCAGGTTGGCGCCCAGCCATTTCGCCAATGCGGCCTTGTTGCGAACCAAGGCGACGCTCTTCAGCAACCCCGTCAGGGGCGCGATGCCGCGGGCTTCGATCGCCGCTTCGTCCAGATAGGCCGAGTAGAAGTCGGCGACCTTGCGTTCGGAATCGTTCGCGCGGCCCGCCACCGCCGCGGCGACGACCTCGCTTACCTGCTGGCGGGTCGTATCGTTGATTTCGTCGCGCGCGCCCCAGCGCTTCCGGCCATCGGGAACGCGGGTGGCATCGAGCCAATCGCCGTTGGCGAAAGCGAAGAAATCGTCGCCCGGCGAAATGGCCGCGCTGACACCCGGTTCCGCGGGCAGGGAGGTTGCGATCGTGGCGGTGGGCGCGGCGGGTGCCGCCGCCGTGCCGACGTTGAGCATCTCCAGCAGCGCCAAAACCAGCGCGATCGCCAGCAGCCTGTTCCAGTTCATATCGCGGTCCTCGCCTGCGCCGGAGATCCAAATCGGACGCGATCATAGGGAGTTGGCGCCGGCCATCCGTGCCCTGCGCGGACCGGATTGGAGCAAAATCGGACATCGGCGTGTTCTTCCGTTCACGCCCCGTCGTTTTCTGTTGCATGCTCACTCACGGATATGCCCAAAGCCGACACCCGCGGTTCGCCCATCGATGTGCTGTTCGTGATCGTGCCGCACGCGCTGCTGCTCGACATCGCAGGCCCGGCGGAAGCGTTCCGCCTCGCCAATCTGCGTTACACCAGCCGCGACCAGCCGCCACGGTTCCGGCTGCGTTTTTCCGGCGCCATCGGCAATCCGGTCACCTCGGTAGGTTTGACGCTGGGCGAGCTAGAGCCGTTGCCACGCTCGCTGCCGTCACCGACCTGGGTCGTGCTCGCGGGGCAGCCGAGCCTGCAGGTCGGCCGCGTCACGCGCGCCATCGTGGATACCGCGCAGTGGCTGAATCGCACATTGAGCGAGCCGCTGAGCGCCGTCACGACCCGGCATCGATTGATCACGATCTGCTCCGGCACCTTGCTGGCCGCACGCGCCGCCTTGATCGGCCATCGTCAATGCACCACCCACCACGATCTGCTCGAAGAACTGCGCGAGCTCGCACCGCATGCCAAGGTGGTGGACAACCGCGTGTTCATGGTAGATGGGCCGCTCGCCTCGAGCGCGGGCATCACGGCGGGCATCGATCTGGCGCTGCACCTGATCGCGGCCGAGTGCGGCGAGGCGTTGGCGGCGAGTGTGGCGCAGGACATGGTCGTGTACCTGCGGCGCTCCTCGAGCGATCCGGAACTGTCGCCGTTTCTCGCGCACCGCCGTCATCTGCACGCCGCCGTGCATCGCGTGCAGGACGCGCTGAGCGCCAGGCCGGAACGCAGCTGGGGCATGGCGGCCATGGCGTCGGTGGGCCACGTCACCGAGCGGCACCTGCTGCGTCTGTTCCTGCGCCACGCGGGCGTTTCGCCGCTGCACTACCTGCGCGCGATCCGTCTCGTGCACGCACGCCAGTCGCTCGAGCACGGGGCGAGTGTCACGCGCGCCGCGGAGGTTGCCGGCTTCAACTCCGGGCTGCAGTTGCGCCGCGCGTGGAATCGCCAGTGGGGCGGGTCACCGAGCGATGTCGAGAGATCCGTTTCCTGACTAGGCCGCCGTCTTGAGCGCGGCCACCACGGCGTCCTGCACGATGCGCCCGTCGCGTACGTTGATGCCCGCCGCGAGGCCGGCGTTTTCCTGCGTCGCGCGCTGCCAGCCCTTGTCGGCCAGCATGCGTACGTAGGGCAGCGTCGCATTGTTCAGCGCGAACGCCGAGGTGCGCGGCACGGCGCCCGGCATGTTGGTCACACAGTAATGAATGACGCCGTTCACGCTGTACGTCGGGTCGGCGTGGGTCGTCGGCCGGCTGGTTTCGAAGCAGCCACCCTGGTCGATGGCGATGTCCACGAGCACCGAGCCGGGGCGCATCTTCTGCACCACCGCCTTGCTCACGAGCTTCGGCGCCGCGGCGCCCGGCAGCAGCACCGCGCCGATGACCAGATCCGCATCGACGACTTCGCGTTCGATCGCCTCGCTGGTCGAGAAGACCGTCTTCACCGCGCCGAGGAACTGCTCGTCGAGCTCGCGCAGGCGCTTGATCGACCGATCGATGACCGTGACATCGGCGCGCAGGCCGTGCGCCATTTCCACCGCGTGCGTGCCGGACACGCCGCCGCCGATCACGACCACTTTCGCGGGCGCCACGCCGGGCACGCCGCCTAACAACATGCCGCGGCCTCCGGACGCCTTCTGCAGGCACTGCGCCCCGACCTGCACGGACATGCGACCCGCGACTTCGCTCATCGGGGTGAGCAGCGGCAGCGAGCCATCGGGCGCGGTGACGGTCTCATAGGCGATGCAGACGGCGCCGGAACGCATCAGCGCTTCGGCCTGCGGCTTGTCCGCGGCGAGGTGCAGATAGGTGAACAGGACCTGTCCGGGGCGCAGCTTGGCGCACTCGGTCAGCTGCGGCTCTTTCACCTTGACGATCAGATCGGTGTTCGCGAACACCTCGTCGGCGTTTTTCGCGATCGTGGCGCCGGCGCTGACGTAGTCGGCGTCCAGGCAGCCGATACCCGCACCGGCTTCGGTTTCGATCAGCACTTCGTGGCCGGCATCCGTGAGCTCGCGCACGGAGGAGGGGACCAGGCCGACGCGGTACTCGTGGATCTTGATCTCGCGAGGCACTCCGATACGCATGGTTCTCTCCGGCCAGTGTGGGTTGCGCACATTTTCGGCCTTTGCGTTCGCAGACCATTGCATAATCGACGCCTGGAACGAGCTACGGCGCATGAATATTGCGCCAGAGGTAACGTATGTCGCAGATACCTGCGTTAGATCGGGTCGACCGGAAGATCCTGGCCGCGCTGCAGCGCAACGGGCGCATACCCAATTCCGAACTGGCCGCCGCCGTGGGGCTGTCCGAATCCGCCTGTCTGCGGCGCGTGCGCGGCCTGGAACGCAGCGGCGTCATCGAGCGGTACACCGCCGTGATCAGCGCCCGGCACGTCGGGTTCACCTCCTCGTTCCTGATCCGAATCACGCTCAAGGCGCAGACCGACCGCGAGCTCAGCGCGTTCGAGAACGCGGTCAACGCCGTGCCCGAGGTCGCCGAATGCCACCTGCTCACCGGTGAGGCGGACTATGTGTTGCGCGTGGTCGCGCGCGATTCCGCCGACTTCGAACGGCTGCACAGCAAGGTGCTGACGAAGTTGCCGCACGTGGCGCGCGTGGATTCGAGCCTGGTGCTGCGAACCGTCACGCGCGCCGGCGGCCTGCCCATTATCTAGTTCGTCCGGTGCGTCTGCGCCATGTTATTGAGGGCGCGCGGACCGGCCTGCCCTGCCCGTTACACAAGCTCCGTAGGAACTCGCGTCCATTTCCGGGTGCATCGCGGGAGATAGCGAACCTGAATGTCGCATCTCACCTACAGCCGGGACGCGTCGAGGGGGGCCTACTGGGACCTGGATGAAAGCGAATCCGGACCAATTTGCACCCGGGCGGGAAATCCGATCCGCCGACGACGCGAGTTTTCGCGCATTCATCGAGTCCGTCCGCGACTACGCGATGTTCATGCTGGATCCGAGCGGACGCGTCATCAGCTGGAATCTGGGCGCGCAGGCGATCAAGGGTTATGCGGCCGAGGAGATCATCGGCCAGCACTTTTCGGTGTTCTATCCACCCGAGGCGATCGAGCGGCGCTTGCCGCAACACGAACTGGTCACCGCCGCGGAGGAGGGCCGCTTCGAGGACGAAGGCTGGCGCCTGCGCAAGGATGGGTCGCGGTTCTGGGCAAACGTCATCATCACCGCGATGCGATCGGCCGACGGCAGCCTCACCGGTTACGCGAAGGTCACGCGCGATCTGACCGAACGCCGCAAGCACGAAGAGTACTTGCGCCTGAGCGAGACGCGCTTCCGGACGCTCGTCGAGGGCGTACGCGACTACGCCATATTCATGCTGGACCCGTCGGGTGAGATCACCACCTGGAATGCGGGCGCGCAGCAGATCCTGGGGTTCGATGCCACGGAGGTCATGGGCCGGCATTGCTCGATCCTCCTGCTCGCGGATGGCCACGAGTTCGCGCACGCGCGCGGCAATCTTGATGCCGCCGCCGCCGACGGTAGGTTCCAGGAAGAGAACTGGCGAGTCCGCAAGGGCGGATCGAATTTCTGGGCCAACGTACTGGTCACCGCGATACGCGATCGATCGGGAATCCTGCTCGGCTACTCGCAGATCGTGCGCGACCTGACCGAGCGCCGCCGGCACGAAGCCGCGTTGCGGGAGAGCGAGGAGCGTTTCCGTCTGCTGGTAGATAGTGTGATCGACTATGCCATCTCCACGCTGGACGACGAGGGCATGGTCACGAGCTGGAACAGCGGGGCGGAGAAGATCACCCATTACCGACCGGACGAGATCATCGGGCGGCATTTCTCGCGGCTCTATCCACCGGAAGACGTGCGCGCGAACAAACCGTGGCGTCAACTGGTCACGGCGCGCGAGCGCGGACGTATGTCCGATGAGTCCTGGCGCATTCGCAGCGATGGCACGCAGTTCTGGGCCAACACGGTCATAGCAACTCTGCCGGCGACGGAGGGGCAGCCGCGCGCCTATTACATGGTGACGCAGGATCTGACGAACCGGCGCCACGCCGAGACGCTGGCCGATACCGCCGAACACATGCACGAATTCATCGCAATGCTGGCACACGAATTGCGCAACCCGCTGGCGCCGATCCGAAACGCGGTTGCGCTCATGGGCCGCCGCGGAATCGCGGATCCGATCCTGGAGGCGATGCGGCTGACCATCGACCGGCAGAGCATCATGCTCACACGGATCGTCGACGAGCTGCTCGACGTCAATCGCGTGGCGCGCGGCCAGCTGACGATGGAAAAGGAAGCTGTAGATTTGCGCGACGTCATCGAGCGCGGCGTCGAGACCGGCAAGCCGTTGATCGACGCGCATCGCCATACGTTGCACCTGTCGATTCCGGATACGCCCATCGGATGCTTCGTGGACCCGCTGCGCATCGCGCAGGTGGTCATCAACATCCTCACCAACGCGGCCAAATACACGCCCGATGGCGGAGACATCTGGCTGTCGGCCGAGCGTGCCGGTTCGCGCGTGGAGCTGCGCATCCGCGACAACGGCCGCGGCATCGAGCGCGATTCGATCGACCGCGTGTTCGACATGTTCATGCAAACCGACCCGGGGAACGCGAGCGCGCTCGGCGGGCTCGGCGTGGGGCTGGCGCTCGTGCGCCGCATCGTCGAACTGCACGGGGGCAGTGTGCGCGCATCGAGCGGGGGTCTGGGGCGTGGCAGCGAATTTCTCGTCTACCTGCCGTGTGGGGCGCCGCACGCCGATCAACCCGCCGCACCCGCGATCAAGACGGACTGCGAACTCTTCGACCCGTTGAAGATCCTCGTGGTCGACGACAATGTCGACGCCGCGCGCAGCACCGCATTGCTGATGACGGCAATGGGACACGATGTACGTACGGCCTTCGAAGGCCCGGCCGGCCTCGCGACGGCGGAAGAGTTCAGGCCCGAGGTGACCATGCTCGATCTCGGCATGCCGATCATGAGTGGATACCAGGTGGCGCGCGCGCTGCGTTCGGCGGGCCATCGATGCACCCTGATCGCGGTGACGGGCTGGGATCACGATGCTGCGCGCCGCAAGGCGCGGGATGCCGGTTTCGATCATCACCTGCTGAAGCCCGTCTCCGAATCGGTGTTGATCGAACTGCTTGCGCGGATTTCTTTGCAACGGACTGCGGACCGCTGACGCGTGCGGACACCGCCGCGGCGGTCCTGCGACTATCTAGAGCCCCGGCAAACAAGCACGTGGAAGGCGTGCAGCGGCGGACATTTGCCGCGTGGCGCCGAGGTCTGTCGCATTCCGGGCGCGATACGGGCCGGTTCCAGGCTCCTGCGGTATGTCCTGAATTCGGATTGGGTGAAATGTGGCATTGTCCTTCGCCTCATCGGATCCGGGCGCGCCTGCGCCCCAGGCAAGGGACTTGAGCTCAGCGAACGACAACGTTGGCGATCACGCCGCCAACAAAGAACTGAAGGCAGCGACCGGGGCGGTGACCTCGATCAACGAGGAGCTGAGCACGGTCAATGCGCAGCTGCAGAACAAGATCGCGTTGCTCGAGTCGATGACCAACGACCTCGCGAACCTGCTCTCCAGCACCGACATCGCGGTGATCTTCCTCGATGCCGAGTTTCGCGTGCGCCGCTTCACGGCCGCGGCCATCGACCTGATCGAACTGCGCGATTCGGACATCGGGCGGCCGATCACGGACCTCGCGCAGAAGTTTTCCGACGACAAGATGCTGGGCGATGCCCGGGCGGTACTGCAGAAGCTCGTGCCCGTCGAGCGCGAGGTGCGCAGCAACAGCGGGCGCTCCTATCTGCGCCGCACGCTTCCATACCGCACCGCCGAGAATCGCATCGAAGGCGTGGTCGTCACGTTCATCGACATCGCGGTGCGTAAACGCGCCGAGGAGGAGCTTCTCGCGACGAAGGAGCGGCTGCAGGGTGTGCTCGAGCAGATGCCGACGGCGGTGATCATCCTGCAGGCGCCGACCGGCCGCATGTTGTTCGCGAACAATCAGGCGGTCGAACTGTTTGGCTACAGTTTCGTGACGCCTTTTCCGGCCGAGGGTGGCGGGCTGTTCCATCCGGTGATCACCGGGACGGGCGCGGGAGGAGAGCCTTACCGCAGCGAGCATTGGCCGCTGGCGCGTTCGCTCGCATTTGCTGAAATCATCAAGAACGAAGAGATCACGGTCAAGACGGGAGATGGGTCGGTCATTGTCTTGTCCGTTGCATCCGCGCCGGTGCGGAGCAAGGCCGGAGAGACGGTCGCGGTCGTGGGCACCTTCCTCGACGTCACCCAACGCAAGTCTAGCGAACGCAAGCTGTCGCAGGCCGAGGCGCGCTCCCGATTGCTGGTCGAGAGCGCGAAGGATTTTGCGATCTTCCATCTCGATCCCGCCGGGCACGTCGTCACCTGGAATTCGGGCGCCGAACGTATCCTGGGCTGGAGCGAAAGTGAAATCGTCGGGCAGCCCGGCGCGATCGTGTTCACGCTGGAAGATCGCGCGGCATTTCTGCCCGATGAAGAAATGCGCCAGGCCGCGCGGACGGGTCGCGCCACCGACGAGCGCTGGCACCTGCGCAAGGATGGCAGCCGGTTCTGGGCGAGCGGGGTCCTCGCGGCGATGACTGGCGCGGGCGGCGAACACGAAGGATTCGTGAAGATCCTGCAGGATTTCACCGAGCGGAAACTGGCCGACGAGCGCACGCGCGCCGCGATGGCGGCCGCCGAGGAATCGTCCGGGCGGGCCATCGAAGCCAATCACGCCAAGGACGAATTCATCTCCGTGGTCAGTCACGAGCTGCGTACGCCGCTCAACACGATCCGGTTGTGGGCGCGTATGTTGCGCAACGACAAGCTGCCGGAGAAAGATCGCCTCGAAGGCGTGGCGATGGTCGAGCGCGCGGCCATCGCGCAGCAACAGGTCATCGACGATCTGCTCGACGTCTCGCGCATCTCCTCCGGAAAACTGCGGCTCACCCTGCGCGAGACACGTCTCGCCGACGCGATTCGCGGCGCCGTCGTCGCGGTCGAGCCGGTGGCGCAGGCGCGCGGGCTGGTCCTCGAATCGCGGGTGGACAACGAAATCGGCGTGGTGCGCGCGGATCCGGGCCGCCTCCAGCAGGTGGTCTGGAATCTGCTCAGCAACGCGGTGAAGTTCACCCCCTCGGGCGGCAAGGTGAAAGTGGCGGCGCGCCGCCTCGACGCGAAAGTCTGCATCGAGGTGTCCGACACGGGCATCGGCATCCGGCGCGATTTTCTGCCGAACGTCTTCGAGAGATTCAAGCAGGCCGAAGTAGGCACGGCGCGCGCGCACGGCGGCCTGGGTCTCGGCCTGTCGATCGCCAAACAGCTGGTCGAGATGCACGGCGGCACGATCGCGGTTCACAGCGACGGCGAGGGCCGGGGCAGCACCTTCCGTATCGAGTTGCCGCTGGCCCAACATGGCGATTCCGAGGCAGAGGGCGCGATCGCCGAAGCCACCCACGCCAACCTGGGCGGCGCCGATATCCTGGTGGTGGAAGACGAAGCGATCAGCCGCGACACGATGAAGCGGTTGTTCGAGGAGCGAAACGCGCGCGTGCGGGCAGTCGACTCGGCGGCGGCGGCACGCGATGCCATCGCGACGCGCCGGCCGCAGCTGCTCATCAGTGACATCGGCTTGCCCGGCGAAGATGGTTACGCGCTGATCCGGCAGGTGCGTTCGATTCCGGGAGCTCCCATTGCGGCGTTGGCTGTCACCGCCTTCGCCCGCCCGGAAGACCGGCAACACGTGCTCGATGCCGGCTTCGATGAACACCTCGCAAAACCGCTCGATCCGGACCGTCTGCTGGCGCTCGTGGTGAGGCTGCTGCAGAAGTCCTGAGCCTCACCGAGACTATCTACCTCGTCAGTGAAGATCCTGCCCATGACCGGCGCGCATGCCGCCGACATCCTGAGAATCAACGCGGGCAGCCGGCCCGGTGTCGCCGCATTGGATGCGTTCGAGCTGCGGCGCCTGCTGTCCCTGTCGCACCTGCAGCGCGTGGCGATGGCCGCGGACGATGAAGGCCAGCTGGCCGGGTATGCGCTCGCCTGCTGAGAAGTAAACGTTCAGCCGCGAAATGCGGCATCCTCGGCCCGGCAAGTGGAGCTGATAAGGAAGGTCGTGGTTGCCAGATGAATAACAGCGCCGAATCGTTTCCCAGGATCTACCTGGTCCGCCACGGCGAAACCGCCTGGAGCCTGAGCCGGCAGTACACCGGCCGCGCGGACATTCCGCTGACCGCGCGCGGCGAGCGGGATGCGGTCGAGCTGAGCACGCACCTGGAAGGGCTCGAATTCGCGCAGGTGCTGGTGAGCCCGCTGTTACGCGCGCGTCAGACCGCGAATCTGATCGGATTCGGCGCCCGCGTGTCGTTCGACCCCGATCTCCTGGAATGGGATTACGGTAGTTATGAGGGTCGACGCGCGGCCGAAGTGCAGGCCGAGCGGCCCGGCTGGGATCTGTTCACGGACGGCTGCCCGGGTGGAGAGTCGCTGCAGGATCTCGCGCTGCGCGCGGACCGCGTGGTCGAAAAACTGCGTGCGGCGGCGAGCGACGTGCTGGTCGTCGCGCATCGCGACATCCTGCGGATCCTGATCGCGCGCTGGATCGGCCTTTCGCCCATCGACGCGCGCCGTTTTTATCTCGACACGGCGTCGATCAGCATCATCGGCTACCAACATTCGCTGGCGGAACCGGCGGTCCGCCTGCTGAACGCGTCCGGGGAAAATATCCTCTAGGCGCCGCTCTTGAGGATCGCGTCGACGATCTGTGGCGCGAGGCCGCTGAAATGATGGCCATCGCCGATCTGCCGGACCGTGACGCCCGCCGCGGAAAGTTTGGGGCACGAGCTGCCGTGTTCTCCCTCACCCATCACGCACAGGAGCGGCATCGCGGGCATGCGTGCGATCTCGGGCACGACCGGATCGCCGTCGTCGTCCGCGCCAGGCAGCCATTCGCCCACGGTCACTTCCCAGGTTGCCGCGGCGCCCAGTCCCAGCAGGCTGACCGACGCGACCCGCGCGCGCGTGGCGGACGGCAGCCGATTGAACACGAACGGCATCACGTCGGCGCCGAATGAATAACCCACCAGCAACACGCGTTGCTTGCGCCAGCGCGCGGCGTACTGCGTGACGATGCGATTCACGTCGGCGGCCGTCGACTCCGCCGTGCGCGCGTGCCAGAAATACTTGAGCGAATTCAGCCCCACGACCGGGACACCGCGCGCGGCGAGTTCGCCCGACACGCTTTGATCGAGGCCGGCCCAGCCACCGTCGCCGGAGATCATCACGGCGAAGGTGTCGGATTCCTGCGCGGCCGCCGGGACTTCCGTGAGCGGCAGGTCGCTCAATGAATCGGGATCGACCTTTTCGACACGGTTGGTCGCGACGATGGGCGCGGCGGTGTCGGCGACCAGCATGGCGCGATAGTCCTGCCGGGCGCGCGGCCACCAGTTGTCCGTCGGCGTGAGGTCATGCGTGGCTTTTGGCAGCGCGATGAGTCTCGCCGTTGGAATTGCCGCGACGAAACTGCGCGTCTGCCTGGCGCTGCAGATGGTGTCGAGATCGCCGTGCACGATGGTCCACGGAAATGCGAGTTTCGGATCCGGCTGCAACGTGACTTCGGTGGATTTCGCGATCGGTATGGAGCGCAGGCCCGAGCCCGGGCACAACTTCGCGCCGGCGGTGTCCATCTCGGCGCAGAAACTCAGCGACACTCCGCCCGCGAACGTGCCGCGCGGCGCCTGCGCGAGCGTGGAGTAGATGACGGAAGCGCCGGCGGAATATCCAAACAACACCGGCCGCAGGTAGCCCGGCAGCTTCTGCGCCCACTGCAGGTGCTGGCTCAGCGCCTCGACGTCGCCGGCCATGAACGTGCAGGCGGCCGTCTTCGCCGCGGCGCCGGGTTTGGCGCGCGCGGGCGCGATCGACGCGATGTAGATAGTCGTGTCCACTCCGCCGACGAGAAACCCCTCGGCCGCCAGGCGCCGCGCGATCTGCGCGACGCCGCCGCTCCAGCCGCCATCGCCGGAGAACAGCAGCGCCACATTCGCGGGCGCGCCGGCCGGGCGGAAGACGTGCACGGCGCCGAAGCGGCCGCCGTCGAGCGTCGATTCGACGACCGCCGGCGGGCTCGCCGCGCGGGTAACCGCGTTCAGGGCCAGTATGCCGGCCAGCAGGGCAGTCGACGCAATTCGCAGCGAGGATCCAGACATCCGCTTCACTCCTTCAACGCATGAAGACGCGGCGCGTGCCGCCGGCGATCAGCGTCGTTACCTCCATCAAGACGCGCGGCAACGCCAGCCCACCCGGGCAGGCGAGGTAGCGCGGATGCCACTCGGGGCCGAACTTGCTCTTGTAACGGCGCAGTCCGTTGAAATTGTAGAAATGCTCGCCGTGGCGGTAGAGGAATGCGGCCATGCGGTTCCACACGGGCGCGAACTCGCGATCCTGCATGCCCGACAGCGGCGCCATGCCGAGGTTGAACCAGCGATACCCCGCCTGCCTGCCCCACAACATGATCTCGATGAATAGATAGTCCATGAGGTTGCGGGAGGCGGTGTTCGCGTGCCGCATCAGGTCGATCGACAATTCGGCCTGGCTGGCCGTCGTCCACAGGTTCGCGAACGCGACGATGCGGCCCTCGAGCCATACCACCGCGCATGGAAAATTGGCGAGGTAGGCGGGGTCGAACCGGCCCAGCGAAAAGCCCTTCTCGGCGATGGCCTTGGAGGCCAGCCACTCGTCCGATACCGCGCGCAATGCGTCCATCTGGGCGGCCACCGCGTCGGCGGGCAGGACCGAAAAAGTGAGCCCCTCGCGCTGCGCGCGCTTGTGTGTCTGCCGCAGATCCGCCCGTTTCGAGCCGTCCAGGCCGAAGCCAGAGAGGTCGACGCGCGCTTCTTCGCCGAGCTTCGACAGCGAAAATCCGGCGTCGAGATACAGCGGCAGGTTCTCCACGCCCACCTGGTAGAACACCGGCCACGCGGCGAACCGGTCGCAGGCGTCGCGGAACTCCCAGACGAGCTGTTCGCGCACCGCCGCGGGGCCCACCGGATCTCCCATCGCGACCCAGCATTTGCCGACCGGCTGGAACATGACGAAGCCCGCGTCCTCGTTCGCGAACAGCAGCTTCTTGTCACCTAACAAGGCGAGGTTCGCGCTGGTTTCGTCGGAGCGCGCGATGGCGGAACGGGCGCGCGCCAGCATGGCTCCGTCCGGCAGCGGCACCTCGGGCGGCGACGGGCGGATCAGCTTCCAGGTCGCGAACGCGCCTGCCAGCACGATCACGAGGACGCTGGCGCGCAAGGCGCGCGGAGTGCTCGCGTGGAAAGCGAACTGCCACCACAGTTCCTGCGAGTAGGCGACATTGCGCGCGGAGAACAGCGCCAGCGACAATGACGCCACGACCGCCAGCGTGATCGCCAGCGCCCACGGCAACGAGAAGCGCTCTTCGAGCAAGGCCGCGCGGCGGGTGAAGCGGTCCTTCGCAGCGCGCAGCGCGACGAGAATCGCGGTCAGCAGCAGCGCTTCTTCGTAGTCGAACCCCTTGAACAGCGAAGCGACGATGCCCGCCGCGAGCAACACGACGGTGACGTGCCAGGCCGCGTCCATCCTCCGCTGTAACCCGCGGGCCAGCAGCAGCAAGGCGACGCCGGCGGCGCTGCCGATCAGATGCGACAGCTCGAGCAGCGACAACGGCACGAGGTGGCGCAACACGTGCAGTCGGGCGTCGGCGGCAGGCGTCGCACCGGAGAACAACAACACGAGTCCGCACAGGAACACGCCCGCGGCCAGCGCCTGCGGCGTCACGGCGCGCAGCCAGGCGCGCACCCAGGCGCGCAGCCACGCGGTGGCGCGAGCGAGGCCGGTGCGGCGCAGCCAGGCTTCGCGGGCGGCAACGATGACCAGCGCGATCAGGAACGGCAGCAGGTAGTAGATGGCGCGATACGCGAGCAGCGCGGACAACGCTTCGTGGGGCGGTACGCCCGGCAGCAGCAACAGCAGCACGGTTTCGAATACGCCGAGCCCACCCGGCACATTGCTGATGACGCCAGCCGCCAGGGCGAGGAGATAGAGCGCCAGGAACGTGGTGAACCCCGGGGTTGCACCCGCGGGCAGCAATACGTACAACACCGCCGCCGTGACGCACAGGTCGATGCTCGCGACGGCGATTTGCGCGAGCGCCAGCGGCGCGCCGGGCAGCCGCAGTTGCCATCGCAGGATGGTCAGCGGCGAGCGTCGCAGCGCATTGAGCAGGAAATAGGCGACGACGAAGCCCGCCGTCAGCGCGCCGGCGGCGTACACCCAGGGTTCGGCGAGATGTAATGCGGCGGCGGCGCGCGCCGCGTCGAACAGCAGCGATCCACCTAACAACAAGGCGGTGCCGAGCACGAACGTCAGCGTGCAGAACGCGATCACCTGGGCGATCTGCGCGGTGCCGGCGCCGGCGCCCGAGTACATGCGGTAACGGATCGAGCCGCCCGACAGCGCCGCGAACCCCACGCTGTGTCCGACGGCGTTGGCCGCGAAGGACGCCGCGGCGATGGTCGTCCAGGGCACCGTGGCGTTGACGTAACGCAACGCCAGCACGTCGTAGAGGATCAGCAGCAGGTAGCTGCCGACCGTGAACGCCAGCGCGGCAAGGATCGCGGGCGGCGATAGGGCGGCCATGCTGGCCAGCACGTCGTCCCAGTCGTATTCCCCGAGGACGTGCTGGATCGCCCAGAAGGCCGCGATGAACAGCGCGGCGCCGAGCGTCGTTGCGGCGATCCGGCGGAGGTTGGGTGACAGAACCATGGATTAGCCTAACTCGCTGCGGCCCGTCAGGAAATTAAAGATGGGCAACGAGCGCTGGCCGGGATCGCGGGCACACGTTACCTTGCAGCATGTTTCCAGACCGCCTTGCATTCACGCTGTCGTTGGGCTTTGCGGCACTCGTTCCGCTCGCTTGCCTGGCGGCGACGGTGGATGGCCCCTATGTGGTGCGCGCGGCCTCGCAGGGGCTCGAAGCCTGGACGGTTGAAACGGGCGACTCCGCCGCGCGCAAAGAGGCGCGACCGGTCGTCGTGGGCGGGGCGCTCACCATCCCCGCCGTCGGTAGTTTGCCCGCGTTCGAGGTGATCTTGCGCAAGCCGGCGCCGGTTGCGAAGGACACGATTTCGGTCGCGGCGTCCGTGCCGCTGTTCGTCGTCGCGGATACCCACGGCGAATTCGAGATTCTCGCCGACATGCTGCGCGCGCATCGGGTCGTGAACGGCAAACTCGCCTGGAGCTTCGGCCGCGGCCAGCTCGTCGTCCTCGGCGATGTGTTCGATCGCGGCGCGAATCAGCTCGAGATCCTGTGGCTGCTGTATGAGCTCGAAGCGCAGGCGCGGCGGGCCGGCGGCGCGGTGCATCTGTTGCTTGGCAATCACGAGACCATGGCCTTGCAGGGCGATCTGCGTTACCTGAATCCAAAATACGCGCGGACTGCTGCCTTGCTAGGCGTGCGTACTTACTCTCAGTTGTTCGATGCGCACAGCGTGCTCGGCCAATGGCTGCGGACGCGCCCGGCGGTGCTCAAGTTGGGCGATTCCCTGTATCTGCATGGCGGCGTGTCGCCGGCGCTCGTCGAGCGCAAATGGACCCTGGCGGAAATCAACGACGGCGTGCGCGCGGGGTTGAGCGAGCTGCCGCCGTTCAGTCCGGCGGAGCGTGAACGCGTGGAGTTCCTGCTCGGGCCGGCGGGCCCGCTCTGGTATCGCGGCTACTTTCCCGAACGTGGCAACACCGTCGCGGCGACGATGGCGGATGTGGATGCGTCGCTGGCGCGCTTCGGCGTGCGGCAGGTGCTCGTCGGCCACACCATCGTGCCGACGATCACGCGCCTTTACGAGGGCAAGGTGGTTGCGGTGCAGGTGTATCCCGGGCATGAAGCCGATGGTCGCGAACACTTCGAGGCCTTGAGCATCAGGAACGGCCAGCTGCTCCGCGCGCTGCCCGACGGCACCACGCACCCGCTGCCATAAAGGGGACATTCCGAATTAATTGGATGAAAAGCGACAGCGCGTTGTTTTTCGTCCGGTTAATTCGGAATGTCCCCTTTTTCCTCTTCGGACTCGGCGCTGCCGCCGAGGCCCAGTCCCAACCCCATGCCGGCACCCGCCGCCGCGCCGCCACCCATTCCGCCGCCTTGTTTGCCGCCGCGTTCCCGTTCGCCGCCTTCACCCTTGCCGCCGGCGCGCGCCGCGCCGGGTCGCGCCGGACCCTGCTTCGGGATCGCTACATCCGCCGGCACGGCATCGAGATCGAGCACGCCGCGGATGAAATTGCGCAATGACACCACGAGCTCCGCGGTGTGAACGGCACGTCCGCCGGCCAGCTCGGTCGCGGCGGCGGCCGCGAGGCGCACCTGTTCTTCGGTGCCTAACAAGATGATGTCCGACAGCGCGGCCTCGACGGCGTCGCGAATGCGGCGCGTGCGATCGGAGCTCGCCAGCTCGTTCTCGGCGGCGATTATTTCGGGTGCCTGCAAGGCCGGCGCTTCCAGCACATCCGCTGCCGGCTTGCGCCTCAGGTCGCGCAGATGCGTGGGATCGACCGTCAGATCGCCGGTGAACGAGCCTCCCAACGTCTTGTACGCCGCGATCAGCGTGCGCAACCGTTCGTTGATCTGCCGGTTCTCGCGTTCACGGCGCTGCTGCACCGTCTGCATCACCAACAGGCGGATGCCAACGCCAAGCAGGGTGATGACCGCGAGGCCCAACAAGGTCGACAACAAACCCTGCCACGAGCTGAAATCCAGGTTGCGCATGTCAGGACCTTAACCCACATTGAAACGGATCCGCACCGCACCAAGGCTCCTTCCTACAGCGCCGCGCGGGCTTCACCTGTAACCGGGAACGCGTGCGCCTCATAAGGTGATCCGCAGCCTGGGTTTCGCCTGCGAGTTGCCTCCATGAAAAGTCTTCGATGGATCGCCGCATTGTCGGCCACCACGCTGGTGGCGTTGACCGCGTGCAAGGTCGGCCCCACCGATCGCGGGCCGGCCGCGTCTCCGGCGTCGAGCGTCGGGCCCAACCCCTCCATGCCCGAACCAAACAAGAAGCTGATCCCCATCGTGCAGATCGCGGCGGCGAAAGGCTGGCCGCCGGGAATGACGCCGGCGCCCGCGGCGGGGCTCAAGGTGAATGCGTTCGCGAGTGGTTTGTCGCATCCGCGCTGGGTGTACACGTTGCCGAACGGCGATGTGCTCGTGGCCGAAAGCAACGCGCCCGAGCGGCCCGAAGAGGGCAAGGGCATCAAGGCAAAGGTGATGCAGAAAGTCATGGCGAAGGCGGGCGCGGGAGTGCCGTCCGCCAATCGCATCACGCTGCTGCGCGACGCGGACGGCGATGGCGTGGCGGAGCTCAAGACGGTGTTCCTGGACCAGCTCAATTCGCCGTTTGGCATGGCGCTGATCGACGACGATCTCTACGTCGCGAATACCGATTCGGTGATGAAGTTTTCGTACACGGCCGGGACCACGAAGATCCTGACGGCCGGCACGAAACTCACCGATCTGCCGGGCGGCCCGCGCAATCATCACTGGACCAAGAACATCATCGCGAGCGGCGATGGCACGAAGCTGTATGCGACGGTGGGTTCCAACAGCAACGTCGCGGAAAACGGCATGGCGGTGGAAGAAGGCCGCGCCGCGATCTGGGAGATCGATGTCGCCAGCGGTGACAAGCGGTTGTTTGCCACGGGCCTGCGCAATCCCAATGGCATGGCGTGGGAGCCGCAAACCGGCGCGTTATGGACGGTGGCCAACGAACGCGACGAGCTCGGCGACGATCTCGTGCCTGACTACCTGACGTCGGTGAAGCAGGGTGCGTTTTATGGCTGGCCCTACAGCTACTACGGGCAACACGTGGACGTGCGGGTGGACCCGCCGCGCCCGGATCTGGTGGCGAAGGCCGTGCCGCCGGATTACGCGCTCGGTGCGCACGTGGCGGCGCTGGGTCTCGCCTATGCCGCGGAGACGTCGTTGCCGGAACGCCTAACTAATGGAATGTTCGTCGGCGAGCACGGCTCGTGGAATCGCGAAGTGCCGGCCGGGTACAAGGTGGTGTTCGTGCCGTTCAAGGATGGCAAACCGGCGGGCCCGCCGCTCGATGTATTGACCGGGTTTGTGAGCGCGAAGGGTGAGGCGTTTGGCCGGCCCGTCGGCGTGGCGCTGGACAAGCGCGGCGCGCTGCTCGTCGCCGATGATGTCGGCAACACCATCTGGCGTGCCGTTCAGTCGTAGAACGCGGGCGCCTTCCTGATCGTCGCGTTCGTCACCGGGTCGTGCTGGATCCACATCTGCGCGCCGGTCTGCTTCAGAAACGCTTCGGTTTTCACGCGCGTGGCGCGGGTCTGCGCCGCGTCGAAATCGAATGACGGCACCCGATCGAATATCCGCTCCTCGGGCAGGTGATACAGGTCGCCCTCGAGCAGCAGCGGACCGAACTTCACGAGATCGAGGAACAACATCTGGTGGCCGGGAGTGTGCCCCGGCGCCGTTTTCACGACGACCGTGCCGTCTCCGAAGACGTCGTGGTCCGCGTCGCGCAACGTGATGCGTTTGGCGTCCTTCAGCTTGTCGTACGAACTCGCGTCGCGGATCGCGAGCTCGCCGGCGCCGAACATCGCGTCGTATTCGGCCTGCTGCACGATCCACGTGGAGCCCGCGAACAGATTGGCGTTGGCCGTATGGTCGAGGTGGTAGTGAGACATCGCGAGATAGGTGATGTCTTTCGGCTCGAAACCCAGCGCCTTCAACTGGGGCAGCAGCCGGTGCCTGGCCTTGAGCAGGTCCTGCACCACGACTTCCGTGCCGTCGTCGGGAATCTGCGCGTCGGGAATCTGCCCGACGTCCCACATCAACGTGCCCTTGGGATGGACGATGAGATAACACGGCGTGACGAAGCTGCCGTCGCCTGCGATCTCGGACTTCTCGAGCCCGAACAGCATCGGGTCCATGGGCTTGATGTCGCCGCAGTCGAGCACGTAGAGGCGCGGGCCCCGCGCATGGGCCGGGACGTGCGCGCAGCCGGCAGCGAGGGCGATCGCGACGAGAAACGCGAACCAGCGCCGCTTCATCGGCGCTCGCCGGCGCGCGTCTTCGCCAGGGCTTCATCCAGCATCTTCACCAGGTCATTGCGCGAGTAGCTGTATGGCTGGTCCTCGTTGAGCTGCGCCAGCTGCTCGATCTGCTTGCGGATCGTGTACTCCGCTTCGTTCTGATCCGGCGTCACCATGTAACGTCGCTTCGGTTTTTCTTCGAACAGCGCCAGCATGATCGCCGCCGATACTTCGTCGGGTTCCTTGTACTTGGTGCGATCGGTGAACGTCGTCGTGACGCCGGTGCGTTGCGTCGCACTGGTGCCGATCGCGGAATTGAAGTTGCCCGGCTCCACCACGTTCACGATCACGCCCTGCGGCGCGAGCTCCGCGGCCAGCGAGTCGGTGAACGCTTCGATGCCGTGTTTGCTGATCGAATATGCATTCAGGCGCGCGCTCGCGAGGATCCCGGAAATCGAGCCGATGTTCGTGATGCGGCCCCTGGATTCGCTCAGCAAGGGCCGAAAAGCCTGCGCCATGCGGAAGGGACCATAAACGTTCACCTGCATCGTCAGGTCGAACTCCGCCATGCTCATTTCCGAGGCGGGGCCGGGTGTCGCGACGCCGGCGTTGTTCACGAGCCCGTAGAGTCCGCGCCCCGCCTTCGTCACCGCGGCCACCGCCGCGTCGACATCGGCTTGTCTGGTCACGTCCAGCCTGATCGCCTGCACATTCTTGATCTTGCCGAGCGCCGCGAGATCCACATCCTTGCGCGCGCCGGCGTAGACGAAGTACCCCGCCGCGGCCAGGTGCTCGGTGACATTGCGGCCGATACCGGAGCTGGCGCCGGTGACCAGCACGGCCTTCACGGGCGTCTCCGCAGCCCCGGGCGCGGCCGCCTGGCCCAGCATCGGCAACATCATCAACGCGGCAATGATCGAAATGCGCATGCAGAGCCCCTTTGTTAGAGGGGCACATACTACGCGCGGCCCCGCAATCACGGCGCGGATCGCGCCGGCAGGAACTTGCTGTTGCGCAGCAGCGCCGCGGAAATCAGCGAGATCAGCACACCGACCGGGAACATTTCGACGAACGTGATCGGCATGCGGATCCACGGCTTCGCGTACATCTTCGCGAAGCTCTCGGCCTCGGTGATGACCTGCTGCAGCTCGGCCGGCGAGGCGTTGCGCGCCTTCGCGGCTTCGATCATGGAGTTCGAGTACCACTTGGTGAAATCGAATCCGCTGAAGGCGGTGACGATTTCCCAGCCGATGACGTAGAACACGCAGGCCACCGTGCTTATGCCCAGCCCGACACCCAACGCCGGCAGAAAGCGGATCACCCCGCCGAGCTTCTGGTCGCGGTATTGCTTGACCCCGAGGAACACCGTGGTCAGCGCGACCAGCATCGTTGCATATCCGAGCAACAGGCTCGCCGGGGGATGTTCGCCGTCCTTGAGCGGCAGCCACTGCCACAGCATCGGGATGGCGACGATGAGTCCGCCGATGATTCCGTAGCGCAGGATCAATGAAGTCATGGAGCACCTGGTTGGACTGAACGAAGGCACATGGAACGCGGGCGCGGGTGGGGCAGGCAATCACCCGAACGGGTGATTCGGCACCTTCTGGAACGGTTTCAACGAATCATTCCGAGTTCGCGCGCCCGGGCAATGGCCTCGGTGCGTCGCGCGACTTCGAGTTTGGCGAACAGCTTCGCCACGTGGGTCTTGATGGTGTTGGGCGAGACCTCGAGCCGGTTGGCGATCTGTTTGTTGGATTGCCCGTCCGCGAGCAGGGTCAGCACCTCGAATTCGCGTTCGCTGATCCGGAGGCTTTCCCGCGCCTGGACGTTCGGCTGGAACGGCTGCGGGGGCGACGAACGGAACAGGCGCTTGCCCACCCAGATGCCCAGGCCCAGGAACGCGACCGCGATCAACGCGGCGTAGGTCTCCATCGCGTGGCTGCGCACCAGGAACTGGAATTCCAGCCAGCGCAAACCGAAAGCCCCGGCCGCGAGCAACGCGCCGTATACGAGGATCGTCCGCGCCATGGCGGCACTCTAATAGATTTCGGGCACCAGCATCTGCGCCGGAACGGCCTGCCGCGAATAGTGTTCGTGGCGCTCGCGCTCCGGCAGCACCACCGAGGACTTCGGCACGTCGGCATAGGGAAACTGCTTGAGCAGATGATCGATGCAGTTGAGCCGCGCGCGTTTCTTGTCCACCGCCTGCACGACCCACCAGCGCGCTTCGGGAATGTGGCTGCGATCGAGCATCACTTCCTTGGCGCGTGTGTAGTCTTCCCAGCGGCGGCGCGATTCCAGATCCATCGGCGACAGCTTCCACTGCTTGAGCGGATCGTGGATGCGGCCCAGGAATCGCAGGTGCTGTTCTTCGTCGGTGATCGAGAACCAGTACTTGAGCAGGTGGATTCCCGAGCGCACCAGCATCCGTTCGAATTCGGGCACCGAGCGGTAGAACTCTTCGTATTCCTCGTCGGTGCAGAAGTTCATGACGCGCTCGACGCCGGCGCGGTTGTACCAGCTGCGATCGAACAGCACGATCTCACCGGCCGCCGGCAGATGCGTGACGTAGCGCTGGAAATACCATTGCGTGCGTTCGCGATCGTTCGGCGCCGGCAGCGCGACCACGCGGCAGACGCGCGGGTTGAGCTTCTGCGTGATGCGCTTGATCGCGCCGCCCTTGCCGGCGGCGTCGCGGCCTTCGAACAGGATCACGACTTTCTGGCGGGTCGCGTACACCCAGTACTGCAGCTTTACCAACTCGGCCTGCAGGCGGAACAACTGCGAGAAGTACTTGCGGCGATAGTCGCGTTCGCCCGCGTCGTTGGCGCCGCCATCGGGCAGGCCGGGGAGCGGGTGGTAGTCCTCGACGTCCATCTCCAGCTCCTCGTCCCAACTGTCGGCCAGGTCGCGGCGGATTCGGGCGATCAATTGCTCGTGGTCGAGTTCGGGCAGGGCGCTCATGCGGACTCCTCTTATTAGACCTGGACGGAAAAGGGGACATTCCGAATTATTTGGACGGGAAGCAACACGCTGTAGCTTTCCATCCAATTAACTCGGAATGTCCCCTTTTCCGGGACTCGCGATGCTCGCCCGTCTCTATTTCAACAATGTTTCAGTGCTCAGTGCCGGCCGGTGCGCACGTCCGCCATCTTGCCGGCGTACTCCTTCTTCGGATCCCGGCCCAGCAGCAGCTTCACCGCCGCAACGGCACTGTTTTCATTGAGCCAGACCTGCGCGCGATCCGGATCGAGCCGCACGAGCTGCAGTTTGGGATCGTCCTTGCCGCCCTCGAACCACGCGGCGACGAACTTGTTCCACAGACGGTCGATCGTCGCGCGATCGTTGTCGAGCGACAGCTCGCCATGCACCGACGCAAACAGGTCATGGCCCTTCGCGGAGAAGTGCAGCGCGGCGCGGTGCGCATCGCCCATGGCGCGCACCAGGTCGGTCTCTTTCGACGTGAAGAACCAGATCCGGCCCAAGACGTCTTCCTCGTGCAGCACCTGCGCGGTCATCGGTTGACTGTGACCTTCCTCGACGCCGGTGAGCGCGAGCATTCCGACGCGATCTCCTTTCAGCGTCTTCCAGAACTTGGCTTCGATTTCGGCTTCGGTATTCATGATGTGCTCCTGGTTGTAAGGAGCAGCATCGCAGCCGCGCGCGTACCGGCAACGCGGAAGAGACGGTGGATCAGGGCTCCGCCAAGCGCGGATCCGTGTCAGGAGCGTCCTAGCCCCATGTGAAACCCCGCCGTGGACAAAGCGCCACGGCGGGGTTCTCACGATTCGAAGAGCGCCTGCATGGCTACGGGAGCTGATCCCGCGCGGGCCTGTGGAAAACGGCTCGCGCGGCAGTGCAGACAATCGGGGCGAACCCCTTACCTCCTCCTAGGAGGTTCAACGGCGGTTGGATGCGAACAATCCGACCTTGCGATTGCGGTGATAGTTGCTGAGGTTCTCGTTGCCGACGGCGGCGACGCCTTCGGTGACCGCATCCGACACGCAGCGGTCGTACTGCTGGCGCAGCCCGAGCACGCGGCTGTCGATGCTGTCGCAAACGAGTTGCGCCGCGGCGTGCAGGCGGCCGTGCAATTTGACGACGCCGGCCTTGGTATTGAGCGCGAGATCGCCGTATTGCACGACGGTGCTCGGCACCTCACCCCGGCTGGTGGCGCCGGCGATGCCGGTGAGGGCAAGCGCGGCTGCGACGGTGAGTAGTTGGGTGAGACGCTTCGACATGATCAGCTCCTTGGTTGGTATGGAGCCCATCGTGCCGATTCGAACCGACGGCGTGTTCCGTTGTTCTGACGGGATGTTTAGTTTTACTGAATCGAGTTTCCGTCGCTGAGCGGAACCTAGGCGGCGTCTCCGGTTACATGGGTGGTGCGCCACTCGCTCGGCGGCGCGCCGACCGCCTTCTTGAAGGCCCGGCTGAACGCGGCTTCGGAATCGTAGCCGACGCGATTCGCGACCGAGGCGATGGTCTCGGTCCCGTTGCGCAGGTAATTGGTCGCAAGCTGCATGCGCCAGTTCGTGAGGTATTGCATCGGCGGGTGTCCGACGAATTGATTGAATCGTTCGGCGAACGCGGAGCGCGACAACGCCGCCACCTGCGCCAGCGCCTCGAGCGTCCAGTCGCGCGACGGATCGGCGTGTAACGCCATCAGCGCGCGGCCGACGTACGCATCGCGCAGGCCCGACAACCAGTTGGTGCGGTCGGCCGGCAGCGATTCGAGATGGCGGCGGATCACGTCGACGAACATGAGCTCGCTGATGCGGCCCAGCATGGACGCGCCGCCCATGCGGCCCTTCGATTCCGCCAACGCCGCGCGAAAATAGGCGCCGAGCGCGCCGCTCGCGTGGTCCTTGATGTGGATGACGCGCGGCAACGCCGTCAGCAGCGGGTTGTAGGGGCGCGAATCGCAGCCGAGAAAGCCGCACACGAAGTGCGCCTCGTCGCCGCCGTCCGTGCCCATCGAGATGGTCACCGGCAGCTGGCCGTCATCGGGGATGCGATACATCGACATCTCCGGCGTCTTGCGTTTACCGAGCTCGGTGGTGAGAACGTGTGTATCGCCCTGCGGCAGAACGATGATGTCGCCGGCGGATAGTTTGATCGGAAGCTCGCCTTCGAGCTCGAGCCAGCAACTGCCCTGCATGATCAGGTGATAACAGACGAGGTGGTCGGAGCCGGGAAACATCGCGTCGACCACGGTTTTGCCCTGCGGTGTCTCGGCGACCCACGGGCAGTGCGCCTGCACGTCGAAGAAAAAGGCTCCGGAGAGGCGCACCGCGCGCAGCACATCTGACAAAGCATCCATAAAGACCTCGGCAACTGTTGTCCGGACGGCAGAGCAAGAAGGCCGGACGGTCGATCATTCGAAACTGGCTGCTCTCTCTTTACTCTGTCAGACGTCAGAGATGGATAGCAACCGAAGAATACGCAACGGAGATGAAGATGATGAAAGCCTTTTGCGCCGCGACGGCGCTGATTTTTGCTGTCTCGAGTTTGGCCGCGACCGCCGCCGAACCCGCGCCGGCCACCCACCGTTACCTGATCGAGCGCACGTTTCCGGCGGGCGCGCTCGATGGCGTCGATGCTGCCGTGAAGCAGAAAGTGAACGCCAACAACGAGTCGTTGGACGTCAACTGGGAAAAGTCATACGCGAACGCGGACAAGACCAAGACGTATTGCGTGTACACCGCGCCGAGTGAAAACGCGGTGCGCGAAGCGGCCAAGCTGAATGGCCTGCCCGTCGACGTCGTCACGGAGATCCCGAGCGACATCAAGGCGGAGCCGCGCGCCGCCGTGCAGCACATCGCCAATGGCAATCACCGCTACCTCGTGAGGCGTCCGAACTTCATGACCGTGCGCGGCGACAGCGATCAGAAATATGGGGTGACGTTGCTCACCTCGTACGGTACGGCCGACAAACGCGGCTCGTACTCGGTGTACGAGGCGCCGAACTTCAGCGCCGTCGAAAGCGCCGCGAAGGCGAGTGGCGCGCCGTTCGAATCGATCGTGGAGATTCCGGAGACGCTGTACGCGCGTTGATGGACTTGTTAGCGGGGCCCTGGGGCCGAAAGGGGGGTGGCGGCGCGAGCCGCCGCTCCCTCGATCAGCGGCACACGAGCGCCGCGATGAACGACGCGGCGGCGCCGGTCGACGCCAGCGTACGCAGGTGATTCCAGCGCGTCCATCGCCGGTAGTAGTTTGACCAGGCCGCGCCGGTCTCCGGTTTGCCTTCTGCCGCGGCCAGCGCGTTGTTCAGCGGTACGTTCCAGATCATCGTCACGCCGAACATGCCGAGGACGTAGAGCGTGCCGCCCGCGAGCAGCAGCGTTCCGGCGGGCGAGTGATGCCGCAAGCCGATGATCGCGAGCGCCGCGCTGCCGAGCGTGGTGCCGAGGAACAGCGGCATGAACAGCGAGCGGACGATCCGCGCGTTGATCGCATTCATGGCAGTGACCGCGTGGGCTGCGCCGACACTCTCGAACGCGCTCATGATGAACGCCGAGAACGCGAGGTAGAGGCCGCCCAGCAAACCGCAGCCCAGCGCGCAGAACCACAGCAGGATCGTCGTTGCCGTTTGCATCACTTCACCCGGTATTTCACCACGTACAGGTCGGCTGCCCCGGAGTTTGACTCGGGTCGCTGTCCGGTGAATGTGAGCCGGCCGCGTTGCGACCAGTCGAGCATGGGAGCGTAGGTGCTCTTGCCGGCGACGTTGATCTCGTCCGGGAGCATCTCGCCGCTGCCATACCCTCCGGCGGCAAGCGACGCGTAGTGGAGATCGACATCGTCGGTCTTGATATCGCCCGCGCGCGAGAAAACCACGAACGACAGCGCCTCGACGAACGTCGCATCGAATTCATCGGCGGCGGTATTGATAGCGCCCGGTAGTGGAACGGCGGATGCAAAGCCGCGCGAAAGCCTGCGCGCGGTGAACAGATCCATGCGTCCAGCGCCGCCGCGGCCATTGCTGGAGAACAACAGCGTCGCTCCGTCG